>OGIG01000428.1_pt1 | contig 40710 bp, 66 predicted proteins | sample 1571601 | NCBI WGS metagenome assembly OGIG01 (sample SAMEA2581953, study PRJEB24529) | metagenome | biome: Human gut stool | place: China | collected 2011 | reverse complement strand
TGTTTATTACCGGGTGCGAGTCTTACGGATACAAAGTCACCCACCTTTTGACGCAGTAGGTTGTTGCGGATTTTTTTACTAGTGCTGCTATCTGCACATTACCGGCTTCTCAAGGCCCGCCGGGGTCCCGTGTGGTCCCAATCCACACATCTTGTCACAATAGGCGCAAAACACAAAATAATGTTTCGGCGGCCTAAAGGGGATGGCAGCGGCTTTTGTTTACCCACCTGCCGCCATTGGTGTAAAACCGGAAAGTTAGCTCTGAAGCCCTTCCTGCATTGCCGTTTCCAGAAGATGCCGGAGATCTTCCAGAACGTCCGCGAAGATCTTTTTCTCCCGGTCGGAGATGCGTTCATCTTCCAGCCGGCACTGATACTTGCCTATCAGATAGCAGATCCGCTCGCGAGTACGCATTCCATTCTTGCTTGCCATTTTGCGCCGCCTCCAAAAAGTCTTAATGCTCTTCCAGCCCCTCCAGCTCAGACATAACGCCGAGGATGCTCTGGATCTGTGCAGCGGCCTTGCGCCCATCCAGCACCATGTACTCTGCGTTCTCCCGCTGGTAGTCCTCGCTTGCATCCAGATAGTGTTCAAAGGCGTTCATGCTGTCGTTGCAGATGCTCATGGCAGCCAGCATCAGATACCGGCTTGCAGTGGCGATCTCGCGGGTCGGTGCGCCGCGATCCACGCTGTCCTTCACCATCTGATCTGCCTTTTCCGGGTCGATCAGCCTGCCCGCCGGGGAAAAATTGCGATCAGCATCTTTTGGCGGGTCAGGCATTAAAGTAAAATCCGGTGAGCCATCAGCGTTCACAGTGCAAACAAACGGTGTTCCAAGTTCTTCCATAACAATCCCTCCTCAGTAAGTACCAAATTCCTGATCCAGCAGGGTGTCCAGCCGGATGGTGTTGCCGCGGCCGGAGCCTTCCTGCCCGGCCATGTTAGACCAGCCTTCCGGGTAGCGCTTGCGCACATACCGTGCCGGGATGCCCATACATACGCTGACCTGCTCCAAAGTCAGCCGGATGCAGCCATATCGGCCAAATATAGCAGCGTAGCTCTCATGCCACGCTGCGGGTCTATTAGATTTCGCCACGTTCCTTCAACTCCTTCTGTCTGCGCTGCCACTCCTTGAAGTGGCCGTAGCTCATGCCCTTCGCTGCGGCAGCAGCGTTGTCATCCACGAGCAGGTCGTGGTTGGTTTTGGGCTTTTCCTTGGGTTTTATAATGCCGGGCTGCGTGCCGGTGTCCGCGCCGCCCTTTCCGTATCTGCGCTTTTTACAGGCATCGCAAAACATTTTGCCGGGGTCTACGCCGTACATCATTGTGCCGCACTCTTTGCAGGGCTTGTCTACCTTGCGGTGCCTGCCGCGAGAAAGCTTCTCCTTCGGTGCATCCTTTTGGGGCGGCGCGGGCTTTTCAGTCTTCGGCTTTGCCTTCTGCAACCGCCGGGCACGTTCCCGTGCAGCTTCCAGATGTATCTTCTCGCCGCAAGTAAGGCAGTACCTACGGTTCGGAGAAGACCCCGCCGGGAGCGCCTTGCCGCAAACGCTGCAATACCGCACAACGGGCGGATTTTCGCAGTAAGTGCCCTTGCGCCGCATATTGCAAACGCGGTTAGTCTCTTTTCTTTTGAGCTTGCGGCACGCATCACAAAATCTTCTGTTGCTCCCGGCGCTTTCCGGCAGCACCGCGCCGCATATTTCGCAGCGGTGGATAGCATCACTCATGGTTCCGTGCCCTCTCATAGATCCGCTTCCGCGCCGCACTTCTCCGGGCGTTCTCGGCGCGCATGTACTCGTCCCAGCAGCACAGCAGGTAAGGGGCAAGCACCAGCGCCGGCGCGATGATCATCACCATCAGCCACATCTCGGTGCAGGCTGCGTGGTAGGGGTCACGGCCCAGGGCGACCATCAGATCAGCCAAAATAAATGCACAACTTCTCATACCATCAAACCTCCTATGCGCCATGCCAGCGCCATAATTAAGCCAAAATACGCCAGCCAGACCCCCAGCATTTTGCGGGGCGGCTTTGTGGCGCAGATAAGCAAAAACACCGTCAGGCAGCAGCCTGCCATAAAGCACATCAGATAAGCCAACATCCGCGTCACCTCATTTTCAGCGCAATCTCAATGTCTGCACGGGGGTTATCGTTATAGTACAAGCCATTGATGTACTTGCGCACAACGCTTTCGCTCCAGCCACACGCCGCCGCAAGATCGCGGCTGGTCATGTTGTTTACTTTCATGCGTTTTCTCACTTCGCCCATCCATTCAGGCGTAACGGTCGTCCGTTTCATTCTTTCACCTCGCTTGCGCACAATTGTTCATGTTTTCCCGCAAAAAACATTGCCAAGCCATACAAGATGGTGTAAAATGATATTGCGGTTATCATTTTTACTCTTGGCAATATTTTTGGGTTTAGGGCAGAAAGCAGATCGGAAGGTACGCGCGACCCTCTGCTTCTTGCACCCGGTGCCCGCGCATAGGCACCTGATCAACAGGACGGTGTGGGGGAAGAGCCCCTGCTGCGTGGCAGCCCTGTGAAGTACCGGCGGCGATCGGAGAGTATGGGGACTTCTGGTCAGCCGCTCGGTATGGTTATATTATAATCCAACTACATCCAACTGTAAAGACGTTATTTGCATACAGTTGGATTTTCGGCAAAATTGACAAAAAGGAGGTGACAATTTTGTTCTGGGAAAATTTCGTGCGAGAGTGTGAAAAAATCGAAAAGTATCCATCGTATGTGGCGGAAGAACTTGGATTTAATAAGTCTGCGGTCACCAGTTGGAAAAACGGTTCACTTCCTAGGGTGGCAAGCCGCAAAAAGATCGCGGACTACTTTGGCATTACCGTTGAAGAGCTTATGGGCACAAAAAAAGAGCCCGCCGGGATGGACGGGCTCCAATGGGAATGGGCTGATGTGGAAGCAGCCTATAAAAATGCAACGCCGGAAGCGCGCGCAGCCGCAAAAGCCGCCGCGCTGGCTGTGCTAAAAAACGGAAAAGCAAAGGAAGAGTGACCGCAATGGATTTTGAGCAGCTGGTGCTATCCACCGACGAGCTGAACACCCTGCGTGTGATAGCACAAGGATCGGTGGATCAGACCGCCGAGTGGACAGAAAGAGTAAAAACGCTGTACGAGAAAAAGCTTGTCGAGACAAAAGTCAAATTGGAAAAAATGGAGATAAGAAGCTCTGTGTATCAGATCACCACGGACGGAAAATTGTATTTGCGCTATATCGATCGCCGTAAAAGCGAGATGCATTTTGCAAATACAATGTCAGTTCTCGCCTTTATGGTTTCCGTCATCGCTCTGATCGTCTCCATCATACGTTAAGTACGGCACCGTCTTTGCGGCAGTTTTGGCAAGGTACCAATCAAAATAGGATGTAAGCTTTTTGTGCAAGAGCGAGGGCACCTGCATGGCAACCCCGAAGTCTACACCGTTTTTGTTCATCTCCAGCAGGATCTCGTCTACGATCTGTTCCACTTCCGGTAGGTCGTCTTCATAGCAAGACGATTTGAAATCAATGGTGTATTTGTTGAGATCGTTTTCATCAATAGCGCAGGAAACGTGGCCGGATCTGTAGCTTTTTTCATAAGCGGGCGACTTCTTCTTGCGGAAAAATTCGAACATATAAAACTCCTTTCCTGTGCGGCATCCGGTTCAGGACGCCTGTGCAGCATCTTCGGTTTCGGAATGCTCCAGCAAAACGCTCATTACAATGCCCCACAGTGCGGGATGCTCTTTCAGGTAGGCAAGAAATTCAGCGTCATGCATAAGTAACACTCCTTTTTGTTGTATTTTGTAATTCTATGTTACAACTGTTGTCGTTAAAAATCAAGAGAAAAGAGGAATTTCAAATGAAAATTGTGGAAAAATGCAAAGTTATAGTGGCGAGTAGCCTTGTGGCAGCCTTGATGGCAGGTACAGCGTTGCCTGCGCTGGCCGCCAGCCCCGCCGGGGACGTTCCCTTTGCGGTGCTTGCACAGCAGAATGACGAAAGCGCCGACAAAGTGCAGGCAATCAAAGATGCGCTGGCTAACATTGATGTATCATACGAGGATGGCATCTGGCTTTTTGAATCCGCTTATGAAAATTACGAAGTAGACAATAACAAAAGCTACATGATGCCGTATGTGTATTCAAACGGTGAAACTGTCTGGTTTGGTATGAGCTTCACATCTCAGGATACCGAGGGCTATTTTTACTGGAACGATGTAGACGTTCTGATTGGCGAATACAATAATTATACCAGTCAGACGAATTATAAATTCAAAAAAGTTTCACGCCAATACTATCCCGATGACCAGATTTTTTATGAAGGCGTATCTTTTGGCGGGAACGATGAGGATATGGACTGCCTGAGCCGCATTTTGAACGCCGACACTGCATATTTGCGTTTCAACGGCGCAAAGGTCAACGGTACACAAAGAACGCAGACCACGATCATTGATAGCGAAAGCCGACAAGGCATGACAGACATCATCAACCTGTATAACCTACTGCAAAGCGCCACTGTTGAAGAGCGTGTAACGGCCGCAAAAGCTGTCATGTCGGAAAACGCACCAACGGAAAATGATTTTATCGATGCTCAGAATGATGCTGTAACCCCGGAGCAAGTGGAAGCACTGATCAGCCAGATTGCCCCGGTTACTTTGGAAAGTGAGACTGCAATCAATAACGCACAGGCGGCTTTCAATTCCATGCCGACAGAATGGCAGTCGATGGTTTCTAACTACGACAAGCTGAAATTGTATCAGGAAGAACTGGAAGATCTTCAGGTGGATGCACTTGCCGAGAAGTTAAACAATACGGTTTACCGCGAACATGATGACGTGGAAAACGTGGACTTTTTCTTTTGGAAGGATTACCCAAAACTGAATCAGACAAATTTTATTCTTCCGTATTTTTGCGTTGTTGATAATAATGTTCAACCGTTACGGTTGATGTACACTTATTACGCAAAAAACTGGATTTTCTGGGACGAAATAGTTTATTCAGTGGACGGAGAAGTTTACAAGAAAGAAATCGACAGAGCCAAGAAAAGTGAAAAAGTTGTAAAAGAAATTTTTTCTGGCAATGCTTACGTCTGGGAGCTTGGTGATGATATTGCAGATGAGCAGGAAATCTCAATGCTGAAAAAATCCATCAAAGCAGAAAAGGTTACATACAGATTTAAAGGAGACAATGCGCAGTTCGATTATAAAATGAGTACTTATGTAAATGACCGAAACGCTATATCTCAGATTATGGAAGCTTACGATTGCATGAATGCAGCATCACCGGCTGTTCGTGCGCGAGCACTGGAAAAGGTAGAAGCGCACAAACAGGGAAGCAAATTTATAAAGTTTGCATATTAACGAAAAGCTTAATAAAAAATAAAGGTGTCCACAGTGGACACCTTAAATGCCCGGCCGACAAAGATTAACGGCTCAGTTAACGCTCCTGATCACACGGGCAGGGGGACACTTCCGGCACTGCAACGATGCGCCCATTGATGTTGCGATACCGTGCACCGGGGTCGTGGCCAGCGTCGTGATCCTTAACGGCAGCTTTCAGGATCTGGAAGGCTGCATCATAGGCAGACCCATCAGACCCGGCCTGCGAGAGATGATAGACAAGCTTGCGCACGTCGTTCTGTGCGTAGGCGTAGAGCATAGCTTCCTTGGTTTTTGTGTTGGTCATAACTTAGCCCTCCCACGGTTTGCGGCTTCCATCAGCGTTCTGCGGTTTGGATGCCGGCATACCGTCAATGATTACCATATCTTCCGGGATTTCGTTCAGAACCTTGATGTTATCCATTATTTTTTCACTCCTTATGGATTTTTTTGACAATTGCATTATAACACAGTGAGTGGTACAAAATCGACAACAAAATTTGGAAGTTTATGGTAAATCAAAAAATACGGATAAACCATCGAATTTTTGAATTGTGTCGAATAAAGGGGGATGTTTGGGAAATGGATGATTGGGTTTCACGCGTGGCGAAAACGCTGGTAAAAGCACGGGAAGAAGCAGGGGTCAGTCAGGCTACGCTTGCGCAGCGCATGGAGGTAAGCCGACAAAGCGTAATCAAGTGGGAGCGCGGAATCAATGCAATATCATTTCCCATGATGCTGAAGTGGTTTGTGGGCTGTGGGGTTTCGCTGGAGCGGTATCTGGATTCATGCATCCACCCGGGGCTGCTGGAACGGCTGGAAGATGATCCCACCGACAAAGAAAAACGTCGAATGCTGCACGAGGCCATCGAAGAATGCAGCGCATACGAGGTAGACACGCTCTTGTACATCCGCTACGGCGCGCATGGGTCGGACCATCTGAGCGTGCTTACCGAAATGGTGGCTAACCTGCACACGCCGCTGCGCGATAGGGTGGCCGTGGTCAATACGATCCTGAGCCACTACGAGATTGCCACTGCCACAAAAACGGACGTAGATCCCGAAGGGTTGCAGCCGAATATTGAAATGCTGTGTCAGGCGCGCGACTGCGGAATGGCGGCAGCAAAAAATACGGAAGATGTCTACTCCATAAACAAGGAGGCGATAGAGGATGCCAAGAAAAAGAACGAAACGCGCTGACGGCCGGTACGAGATCAAGCGCAAAATGCCGGACGGAAGGTATAAGCACTTCCTGGGCGCTACGATTGCCGAAGCGACCGCAAAGTATGAGGAGGCATATCGGCAGGCAACGCTGGAAGAAAGCAAAAGTAACGGCGGTGCCACCTTCCGTGAAATGGCAATAGCGTACAAAGATTACATTACAGGCTCGACAAATCCGGTAAAACGTGGTACAATAAACGCCTACGTCAAGAATATCCCTCCGCTTCTGGAATGCTTTGGCGACACGCCGATGGCCGACATCGACACGCAGGCAGTCTGCGGATACATGGAGCGCATGAAGATGGACGGCAAAGCCTTGCATACTATCACCAATGCAAAAAGCGTGCTATCCTGTATCTTCACCTTCTGGTGTGCAAATTATCACGGTACCAGCAATCCGGTTCTTCTGGCAAAACCGCCCGCCGGGATGAAAAAGGGCAAGCGATTAGAGCCGACAAAAGCGCAGCGGGATATCATTGACGCGCATCCAGAGGGGTGTGGTTTCTGGGCGCAGCTATTTGAGTACACCGGGATTCGTCTCGGTGAGGCAAACGGGTTGCAATGGAAAGACGTGGACTTTGAGCAGAATGTGATCCATGTGCGTTCTACAATGCCTTGGGACCGTAACCACGCCTATGAGGAAACGCCAAAGTCAGAGAAGGGATACAGAGATGTGCCCATCCTGACGACCTTTCGCCCGATGCTGCTGGAACAGAAAGCCGGTCACGCAGACACGGACTATGTAATGTCTGGTGAAGCAAAGCCGCTGTCTCAGTCGCAGTATGAGTGGCGCTGGGCGATCTACTGTCGGGGTCTCGGCCTGAGTGAGAAACAGGAGAAGCGCGCCCGGATCAAAGACAAACCGGGCGAGTACAGGGTATACTACAAATGGAAAGCCCTTGTAACCGCGCACCAGTTCCGGCATTTTTACGCGACAAACCTTTTTTACGCCGGTATCCCGGACATGGTGGCCCAGAAGCTTATGGGTCACGCAGACATTTCAACGACCCGAAAGATATACCAGCAGCTGCGCGATGAAGAGGACAAACAGTACATCGCAAAGCTGGATGCGTATGTCCAAAGTAAGAAATAGGTCTGCAAAAAGTCTGCAAAGCTAAGAAAAAACACGACTTGACGCGATATAAAGGGGGTTCGAGTCCCCTCCCTCGCACCAAATGAAAATCCGCATGAATGCTGGAAAATCCAGTGTTCATGCGGATTTTTTGTATTTGAAGTAGTTCGGATACTATCGAATATTAACCAATATTTGCACTTACTTGCAATCCAGAAGTCTGCAAAAAGTCTGCAGACTTTATCTGTGTTCTACAATGCGTTCCCAGTACTCGACCAGCTTGCCGTCCACAGCGTCCTCGTCCTGCAAGAACGCTGCAGCCATGTCTGCGTAGAAGTTGGTGTTGTCTACGCTGTACATTTTTGCGACTTTGCCGTAGTCGCTGTACATCATGTTCATGGTGGCCCAGAAGTCATTTTTGTCGCAGGTTATGCCGCGCTGTTTGGCAACATCCTGCGTCTGTTCCAGCGTCCAGTGACAGCCCTTCGTGCCGTCAGCATTTACCATGCTGTCGCACCATTCCTCCGCTTCATCGTGGGTAAGGTGCTTGCGTGGCATCTTGATGGAACGGCTGTCAGTACCGCCATGCTCATACTGCCCAGACCGTTTGTCCCAGTCTCCGTTCTGCGAAAAGCCAATTTGCGGCATCTTGCGTCCATACTCTACGTCAGGGTAGCGGGGGATAGGGTAGGGGTCGATGTAGCGGTTCTCCTCCTGCGGATAGTAAGGATAGCGGTCGTTGCCATCTTCCAGCTTGCGCAGACGGCGTTCCAGTTCACGCTCCCTGCGGTCACGCTCTTCCTCAAGGCGGTCGCGCTCCGGCTCACGGTTTTTGTCGTGGTCACGGAACATCATCATGCGGCGAAAAGTGTTCTTGCCCATAATCTATACCTCCTCAAGAAATGGACGCAGGCGCACCGGCGTGGGAACGGCAGAAGCAGCCAAGATACTTAAACGTTCCTGTTCCGTTCGCAGACGTTGCCACACGGGTAGCGTAGCGGGTTCGGGTGTGGATGCTCTCGGCGGTTGCCTGAGCGCAGTTGCAGTCGGTCAGAGGGTATGCGGTCGTACCTGCGCCAATGGTGATGACAACAGGAGCGTTAATGGTGGTCGTGTCCGGGATGCTCTGGGCAACCACGATGCAATACTTCTCTCCGTTCTGGTATGCGCCAGCAGGAATGTTGATGGTCAGCGTGTCATTGGCGAACGTGACTGCCTGACTGATGACCAAGTGCGGGCAGAGTTTGCAGCTTGTTTTGCAAGCCATAGTAGTTTCCTCCTAAAAAATCAGGGGCAGAGGTGTCTTACCCCTGCCCCGATGGTTCACCCGGCGTTATCGGGGAGTGTGTAGGTTAGCAGCAGCCGCAGCAGTTCACGCCCACGTTGGGGTTTGCCACCTGATAAGCGGGAATCGGACGAGGATTGACCCGGTTCAGGATGGTATCAGTCTGCTGAGACATCACGGTGGTCAGAAGCGCATTCTGACGATCCTGAGAAGCCGCGAACTTCAAGCTCTGGTTCTCAGCGGTCAGAGTGGCAATCTTGTCCTGCGTGAAATAGTCCATCATGCTGCGGAAGTTGGCGTTGCAGTTGTCCACAATGGCGCGTGCGTTGTCTGCGATAGCCTGACGGGTAGCGCAGTCCTCAGTTGCGATGGTGTACTTCAGGTCGCCGATCAGCTGTTTGTTCTCGCAGCAGCAAGATGCCAGCTGCGTGGCAAGTGCGGTCTGACCAGCCTGCCGAGCGTTGCCCTCCTGCATGATGGCAAGGTTGATAGCGTTGTCGCCGTTGGACACGCTGCGTTCCAGACCGTTCACGAGCTGTGCGTTCTGGTAGCCGAGCTGACAGATCGCCTGATTAGTACCAGCAAAGCCGCCCGCAACGGTAGCGTTGAGGGTGTTCATCTGTGCCAGCTGGTCATAGCCCAGAGAGCAGATGCCGCTCTGGATGCCAGCCAGAGAACGGGAGGTATCCTGCTGGTAGAAGCCCTCCGACAAAGCCGCACGAGTATCTGCGCCGCCCTGACCGGTTGCACCAGTGCCGACCAGATAGGGGATGTAGCTGTTCATGCCGTTTTCACCGCCGTTCCGGCCATAGCCGTTTGTGCCCCAGCCGAAGATGATGGCGAGGATGATAACCGCCCACAGACCTTCGTTGCCGAAGAAACCGCCGTTGCTATTACCACCGTCCTGCCCAGCCAGATAGCCAGTTGCAAAATCGTCCATAACAAAACTCCTTTCAGTTTTGCGTTATGCTATCCCACCGCCGTATGCGATGGGCGAAGCCAGATAAAAGCGGTTTTTATCAAGTCCGCAAAACTGAGAAGCGTTTCGCTTAGAGGGATGCTTATTGGGGCAGAGTCAGGTTCAAAGAACCCGCCAATTGGTTAAGGTCGATGTGATATTCTTTTGAAAGGTTTTCCGCTATTGCGCGAAGCTGCTTTTCGCTTTTCCCTTGTATTAAGGTCAGTCCGCGCATAAATGGTGCGCTCTGCCCACTTAACTGCTGGATAAGCCCCATAGGGTTCTGCCCGGCACGGGCAAGGTTCGCAAGCTGCATGATAGGGCTGTGCGTAATCATATCAAACGGAGAGGGCATTGTTTATTCTCCCTTCTTTGCTGTGGCAGCGGGCTTAGAGAAGCTCTTCTGCCACTTTTCCAGCTCATCCAGACGGTGGACGAGAGCATTGTACTGCTCAATAGGCACATACTGCTGTGTCGGTGCAGCGGTCTGCTGTGCCTGTTGCGACTGCATCTGTCTCCATGCTTCCGGGCTGTAGAACTCCTGTACATAGGATTCGCAGGTGTCCGGGTTGAGCCGCTTGCAGTAGATCACACCACTCCGCAGGTCGGGGCAGTAGGTCGGTCTGCCGTACAGGTCGGACGGTATCGCCAAAAATTCCTCCCTGCTGGAAACAGGCCTGCCAAGCAGCCAGCCACCGTCCTGTACCGACTGCTGAACGGGCTGCTGCCCATTCATCGGCTGCGGACGCTGCGGCTGTGCCTGCTGCATCTGCGTGTTGGGTAGGGGAGTGGCAAGCCCAACTGTGCCTATACCGCCGTAAGGGTTGACAGGCTGCTGCGGAACGTAGGGCGCTCCGGGTGTCGGATAATAGCTCATAATACATCCCTCCTATTGCACCCAGTGTACCGCATCGGCAAAAAGTGAAGGACAACGAAGGTACAACGAAGGACAAAAAATAGCTTGCTTAGACCTTGATTAAATCTTGCTTAAAGTTTGATTATTTTAAGCAAAAAGAAAAGCGCCCACACGGAAAAATCCGCATGAGCGCTTAACTGTTAAGGGCTTCACAATGGAAGCAAGCCTAAAATATCACGTTTCAGCTTTCACGGCAAGTCTTTCGACAAAACTAGTGCGAATAAGACAAAATCCCCCACTTTGCCTACAAAGTACCCCGCGTGGAACGCAGGGCTTCGGCAAAGCAGGGGATTTCAGATATCCACCCTCTTGTGCTTCTTCGAGAGGCCGGGTGGATTTGTTGATGTTATTATACCACAAATCGTGCAAAAAGAAAAGCGGCAAGCCCGAAAGCCTGCCGCTTTTGAATTGTCAGAGCAAAAGCTCAAAACTAATCCCTAGACAAGATTGGTATATCACACATCCAGCATTTTATCAATGCCTTTCAGCCGGTAGCCTATCGCCGTCCGGCTGTAATGCGTCTGTGCTGCAATGTCCGGCAGCGGGAGCCGCTCAACGTACCGCAGTAAGGCTATCTTACGGTCTACCCTCCCAAGCGGTGCGCTTTTGATGGCGGCGGTCATCCTTTTCCGGTCAAGCCCTTGCAGCGCAGGGGGCAGCACTACACGAGCCGCCGCCACAGGCAGCACCGAGCCAAAAAGGCTGCGGCAACTGTCCGGCGTTGCGCACCATTACAGGGACGTTACCGAGATGGTCGATTTTGCCGCATCTCTTGATTTCACAAAATCGTTTCTGGTCGTATGTAGTGCTTGCCATGATATCCTCCTTACTGCTTTTGCAGTGCCGCCCGGGCGCGGTCAAAGAAAAACTGAATGACCTTGCTCATGGTTTCCTCGGTGATAGCCCAGCTTACCAGCTTGCCCCACCGGCTGTTGTTCAGGTAGGTGCGCAGCATCTTGACGCACCATGACTTACGCTCTGCGCCGCGCTTGGTACCCTGAATCTCACGCTCTGCTTGGTCGATGAGGTCAAGCACAAGCGTCTTGACTGCTGCGCCGTAGCCCAGACGGATAAGCCCCAGTGCAAGTGACACAGCGCCCACAACAATGAGCACAAGCGCCAGCCACGCGGGCAACGGGGTGAGAATGGTGTTAAGAATGGTTTCCATGTGTTACTCTCCTCTCTCTTTTTCGAGATCTTCGATGCGGTGGTTTGCCACCTTGATTTGTTCTTCCAGCACTGGCACGCGCTTGGCAAAGTTGTTGTGCTCCCGGACTTCGCGGGTCAGTTCTTCCAGCTTGGTTTCGGTCACAGCCTGCTGCTTGTCCAGCTTGGCGTCCATGCTCTGGGCGGTGTGGTTGTTAGAGACGATCACGCCGATCAGGCTCAGACCGCCGGTGATGATCGCCACAATGATTGCTTCGCTCATGCGCCCTCCCGGAGACGGGTCAGACCCTTCTTGCGGATGATTTTCGGGTAGTTGCGGGTGGTGGCGTTGAGGTCTACATTTCCCGTAATGCCCGGCACAGAGCCCTTGCTAGTGTGCTGGTGGGCGTGGTAGATGTAATCCACTTTGGGCGTCTTGCCCGTGTAGTCGGCAAGCCAGACGTCCCAGCGGCCTGCCAAGCGCTGCATGTCCAACTCATAGCTGTAACCCGTGTAGGTGTACAGCTGGGCGTAAAAGCCCATTTTCTCCACCTGCTCCAGCGCATAGGCGGTGAGGTTGGTGAGGTCGAGGGTGCTCATGGGCTTGAGCTTGTTTTCCTCTACGTCCACCGCGAGGGGCATGGTAAGCTCCTTGCCGTAGACCGCCTGCCGCACAAGGGCAAGCTCTGCATCGGCCATCGCCTCGCTGGTGGCGTAGGTGTAGTAGTAGACACCCACGTCCAGCCCGGCAGCCCGTGCGTTGCGGTAATTGGTCTCAAATGTCGGGTCGACGTACAGCCCGTCCTTGCGTTTGCTCAGCTTGCTGTTGGTGGATACCGTCTTGAGCATGGCCCCCTTGTAGCCCGCCGCCTTAATTTTGCGCCAGCCGTCGAGGGTGATTTTGCCCTGATACCGGCTCACGTCAATGTATCGGTAGGGTGGTGCGCCCTCCCAGCCGGGAGGAGCAGCACTCTGGGTGTCCACGGTGGACACGTCATAAATGCTTTTCTTGTCGTTGTAAATGCGGTACTCGCCATCCGGTGCGCCGGAGACGTCTGCCGCTTCCTTTGCGTGGGCAAGGGCGGCGAAGAGACGGGAGAAGAAAGTCAGGAGGTTCATGTGGTCACGTCCTTTCGGTTTTTGGTAAGATAAAGCCCTCTTTAGTTAATTAACCTGTATATTTTGATGGATATTCTGTATCGCTTGTTATGATCCCCCCTCGAATGACTGCTGTATCATATTTGCTTCCATAACTTTCGCAATTATACAAATACATTTCGGAATTACTTGTCCAATAATTTGACATTCTGTCTGGGTAATTAGCGTCTGTAATAGTAGAGATGCCGCTCGAACATCCATAATTAGCAGATTTACAATCCTTATCTGCAACAACTCCACCGTGGCAAGCATAATATTTCCCATTGAGCCGAACAATGTAAGAACCATCATGTGATGTGGTAGCGTTAGAAGATTGCCCGGCATCTGATGTTAGGTATGAAGAACCATTATTATACGATTCGCAATTTACTTCAAGAGTATGATTTACAATATTGTTGTTGGCATGATAATTTAGTCCATCAAACGCATTATTATATGCCTTACAACCAATTACATAGGAAGTTCCGCCCAAAATACTTAGCCCATTTGAATTTTCTGCCATGTCAGAACCAGAAAATATACATTTAAAAAGCGCAATTACTTTGTTTTCGGAAAGTACCGCTTTCAAAGTATTATATCCATGTAAAAACTGAAGAGATTCAATATAGCAAGAGTTTTTTATGCAAATCGGAGCATTCTTTTCGCCTATTCCATTGTCAATTACAACATTCCCAAGTCCAATTATGTTAATACTTTTTTCAATTTCTTCACCAGCTATAAAATTCTCACCGGATTTATAGACACCCTCAGCCATCAATAGTGTTTGAATGTTTTTAACAGACAAAGCCCCTGCTATAGTTTTTTTAGGCGTCCTTATACTTAATCCATCATTTTCATCATCTCCATCGGGAGACAAAAACACATTTATTCCGTCTTTCTTGTTTATGAAGCAATTTTTTACATTAAAATCCGTATAATATCCATTGTTATCCTTGTAAATAGTTGCTTTAATTTTATCTTCATCAAACGGAAGAGCAATTGTTTCTCGTTTATTAGCCACGTTTAATTGCTCACCAATATTGTCGTATTGTATCAATGATACATTGCTCATTTCAGAAACGTTCATATCCGATTCATCTATTTTTTTTAGCATAAATGCTGCATAAACGTCCCTGTCGTATTCAATCTTATAGTCATCACTTCTATATTTAAAGTCGAGCAATGCCACTCCACCGATTGAGTCAAAAAGCTGCAAAGCATACACGTATCCATCCTTAACGGTTACAAGGTATTTTTTACCAGCTTTAAGCAGAAAAGCTTCTGCATAAGAAGTAATTTTATTGATTGTTCTCAATCTGTTTTTAACATCTATATATTCTATTGCCGCGACATAAGATCCTTTATTTACGGCAATTCCTCCCATATATGCCGGCAGATCTTCTTTCTTATATATTCCTATGTCTTCTAAATCTTCCTTCAACTCACCAACCGCATCTCCAGTCGCCTTTGCATCCGCAGCCTTGCCGGAGAGGGAGAGGGTGGGGTCAATCGTGTTTTTGAGCTCTTCCACCGCCTGGATCGCTTGCGTCCACGATTCGTTAGAGATCTGCGTAACATAGAAAAAGCTCTGGATCTCCACAGTGCTGTCGTAGCGGTCGTTTTTGCAGTCGCACTCGATAGGCCAGCTCTTGAGCATATAGCCTTTTCCGGTCGTCACGCAGAGCACAATGCTCACATGACCCGGCACCTGCAGCGCCTGACGTGCGATCTCGCAGGTGACAACGTTGCCGGATACATTGCAGGCCGCACGCTTGCCTGCACCGTCGTTGATGGTATCGTACCAGCCCTGATTCTGGGGGGCGAAGCCACGGTACATGATGCTGTAAGCGGCTCCTTCAGGCGCAGTGTACGCCTTGCCGTTTTCGTACAGCGTCGCCTGAAAAAACCGGCTCTGGCTGTCGTTCTCTACCGCGCTGATGTGCTGCGGCAGGCCGGGATTATCAAAATCAATCCTGATTTTCTGCATTTGCTTCCTCGCTTTCCTCCGGCAGCGGGCTAAAAATCAAATTCTGCCCGTCCCAGATATAGTCGTTGCCGCCGTTGCTGTTGGCCGGGAAATCCTCAAAAAGCAGCTGATCCGGCGGCAGCACTTTGGGGATGACGCTTTTTAGCGTCCAGCCACCGTTTTTGATACGCCCATCCGGGCACACGGTGCACTGGTATAAGTAACCATCTTTTTTCACGATAGCCCTCCTTACAAAAAACCAAAAAGCTCTTGTGGTACGCATACAGCGTTGTTAGTTACCCATCCGTCAGAGCCTGGACTTTGCAAGCTAAAACTGCCGGTGTAACTTACGCCAACGACAAGCACCGTAGATATAATCGTATACTTTGATTCACGTTCCTTCCCGGGCCCAAAAACGATACGGTCCTGATAAACCGTTATGTTTCGAAAATGCGGGGTGTTCCACGCATACATAAGCGTGTAGGTCTTTCCGTTTACCGGTATGATGCTGGATACTCTGCCGCCGCTGCCGCCGCCCGCGAACCATGTCGCGCCCTTTGTGCTTTCGTAGGTAATCAGGATAGCGGAGTATCCGGTAAGGTCTACATAATAGGTTTGTGCCTCAAAGCTTTTGAGCAGCTCACCGGTTTCTTCGTTCTGCCAGCTGTGGATAACCAGTTTGTTTTTTACGCCATTAAGTTCCAATCCTTTTTCGTTTATCGTGTAATTAAAGCTTCCGGGTCCAAACTGGATGCCGCCGTCATTCGTTTCTCCGATGTAATCCGTGGCCACACGGCTTGCGTCAACAGCGCGGTCGTTTGTGGTGCTCATGCGGTTGCGGTCTTTCACGGTAGTTCTTGCAAGCTTTTCGCTTGCCTTGCCTACATAGATCGAGGCATACCGGTCGTGCACCACGTCATAATCCGTTTTTGTCACTCTGGCCAGCACATTCACGCCAAGGCGCAGGTAACGCACCTCTACTGTATCGCCGCGCAGGATGATCTTGTTTTTCTGGTCTTTGTACTCTACGGTTTTTTCCAGCTGCACATAGCTTACGGTCAGGCTGGGTTCTATTTTGCCGATTTGGTTTTTGGACAAAAATTCAGTAGTCGCCTTTCTCATGCTTTCGTCCGAAGGCGCTTTCTGGAAGTAGCTGCTCAAGTCCAGCGGGTAGATCTTCTGGTATCCCTCGATATCAGATGCCTTTATGGGGTCCAGCGCGTAAAACTTGCCCTTCTGCGCGTTTGCCCAGTACGGATAGACGTGGGTGTATACGTTGTCGATGTTCTTTTCCTGCGTGACGTCCACCAGATTCAGACCGTATGCAATAGCCGCGCCCCGGTTTACCTCTTCTTTAAGCCGCAGCGTGCACCTCATGCCGTCGAACTCCCAGTAGCCAAGGTAGGTGTCTGCAATGCTGCTGCCGTTGTTGGAGAGCATCGCCGCCCGCACGGTCATGGGCTTTGTAACGGAAAATGCGGTCTCGTTGTCGTAATCTGCAGAGATCTCAAACTTACAGTCTCCCACAATGTTCTCATTGAGCTTCTGTATGGTCTCCCTGAGCGATTTTGCGCTAAACGGCTTCACGATGCAGTTGCCGAGGTCATACGAGATATGGTGCGCCGAAACCTGAAACCGTCCATTCATCGGGCGGTTGATGCGATAAATGCGGAAAAGCTGCCGGTTTTCGTAGCTGGAAGGCCGTGCGCTGATGATGCGCCGCTCCAAAAGCTCTTCCGCATGGATGCCGGTCACCGGATACTGTAAGGTCAGGTCATACGTTCCGTTTTCCTCGCAGCTGACAGTGCACTCCAGCGCATCCGAAAGCGTACCATAGCCAAAATTGCCCACGGTAGTCACATTTTCATCATGCAGAACAGGGTTCATAACGTCCACCACCTTGGCATAATTTTTACGGTCTGGATGCCGCCGCTCCACTGGATAAGGTTTTCACCCGCTGCCAGTTCCGGCCAGATGCCGCCGGTCACCGGGTTTGCATTGGTGCCGTCCTCCAGCCATGCGTTCCACGTTTCTGCATCGCAGCACACGGCTTTATCGGCGGGCGGCTTCATGCCAAACGCTTTTCCGTTTATCAGCAGTTCGCCTTCTTCGCCGTTTCCGGTCACCTCAAAATAGGGGAGTGCTACCTGATCCAGTGGGTTCAGCAGCGCCTGACCGTTCGTCATGCCCTGCATCTCCTGCCCGGACCACAAAAAATGACGGGGGTCGCAATCGAATGCGACCGTAAATCTGCCGTACTTATCCAAGATGTTGCTGGTATCGCCCATTTTTGCAATGGCAAGGTAAAAGTACTCCGGGTCGTATCCGTCCGAGAGGGGATACACACCCGGCGTACCGCAAAGCCACGCCTTAATGCTGCGCAGCTGCTCCGGGGTAGGGTTCCTGCCGTGAAAATACAGCTGATACGACACCGTGATATTTTCGTACTGCCCCTGATCCGCGTGCAGCTTGCCGTTTCGGCCTGCAACCTCGTACTCCTCATACTTGCGGTTCGGGGTCGGGATGCTGGGTTTGTGTTCGATATGGCAGCAGTACTCGGTGCTGCTGTGCCCGTTAAAATACAGGTACTTCTCCACTGGCTGCCGCCTCCTCATTGATCATCTGTGTAAGTCGTGTAATGGTGTACTGGGCAAAGCGTTCCTCGTCCATTCCCTCAGAGGGGTACACATTGACGTTGATGCCGCCCATGCTCACCGTGCGGGAGTTGGTAGCCACCTGCGCAAAGCCGTTTGCGCTGCCCACATCGTACTGCAGCTGCATCTTCAGCTTTCCGCCAAGGTCTGCGGCAGCCTCCTGCAGCAGGTAAGCGTTGTCGCGGATGCCGTCCGCCATGCCTTGGATCATATCCGGCATCCACTTCTCGTACTCCCGCAAGGGTCCTTCGTCTGGACGCGAAAAATGCAAAAATCCTTTTATAATGCCGCCGATCCACGAAACCGCTTTCGCAATAATGCCGCCACCGCTTGTAATTCCGCTGGCAAGTCCAGATACAAGATCTGCGCCCCAGCTTCCGGCTTCGGTGCTGATGGAAGTGCCGAGCAATTTTCCTGCGATGCCAAATATTCCACCGGCAAGTGCGCCCGCCCAGTTTCCGGTAAGCTGAAAGCCCTGTGCAGCACCGGTCAGGCCACTGATAAGCGTTCCCGGGACGTCGATGTTCTCCCAAAAACTGTCACTTGCACGGTAGCCCTGCGCCAGATCGCTGAACCACTGCCCCAGAGGGCTTTTTGTCAGGTTGCTTGCAACCTTTTCCAGCCCGCCCAGCTTAGAATCCAGATCCAGCACGAACTTGGAGAAGCCGCCCAGAGCGCCCTCGGTGTATTTGATGCTGGTGTTCAGGTCGGCGACCTTTTCGTTAACGTCCGTTACAATGCCGTTGGTGTAAGTGGTGGTGCGTTCTACGGTCTGTTCCTGACCCTCGACGATGCGCTTATAGCAGTCCGTTACCACCTTTGTGGCAGATACAACGGTATCTTCCAGCTCGCCGGTCTCCGCGTTAAGTACCTTTTTGGTCTCGGTAGAGGTCTGCGCCGTCCGGCTGACGTAGCCAATGGCTTCTTCTATCTCTGCCTGCGCCGCCGTCAGGGTCTCTGCCCGGGTATGGACAGACTTTTTTGCAACCTCGTCCGCAAGGGAGCTGGTCACCTTTTCAGAGGTCACAACGCCGTCTGTCAGGGTCTGTACCCGCTTAAACTGCGTTTCAACGCCGTTCACCATTTCCGTCCAGCTGTCCGTAATGGTCTGGACGGTCTCGGTCGTGGTGCCCTTCAACTTCTTGGTCGTGCCATCATAGACATTGTAGGTATTGTCTGCCGTTTCCACCGTCCGACTGATCGCGCCCACAATGTTTTCCGTACCCTGCAACAGCTGCTTGGAGGTGTTGGTAACGGATTTCGCCAGCTTTTTGGTGTCCTGAGCTGCCTTTTTGGTGGAGCTTTTTTTGCTGGAATTGCCGCCTCCACCACTGCTGCCGCCTCCACCACTGCTGCCGGAACCATTATACTGCGGCACAACTATTTCTGGTTCAGCGGTTTGCTTTTTCTGACGTCCCGCGCCGCCACCGGAGGTTTTACCGCCGCCCATACCGCTGAACTCCGCGGTTTTCATTCCGTTGATAAAGCCGTTGACAATACCTTTCGAGATGTTCCAACCGACCTCAAGCCAGTTTGTGGTCAAAATGCCGCTTGCCGCCTTGGCTGCAAGCGTTTTTGCGGCATCCCACATATCTTGTCCAAGGCTGAGCACGCCGCGTACCATTTCGCCGGTCAGTTCAGCACCAGATGCAAGGATATCCGGGAGCTTTTCAGCCACACCGCCGATAAAGCTGCCGGTAATGGTCACAGCGCTTTCCAGCAGCTTCGGGGCGTTCTGCACAACGCCGGATGCAAGGTTTTGGGCAATATCAAGCCCGGTATCCAGCACGCCGTCCATGTTGTTGACGGCGTAATCCGTAAAACTGTCGATAGCCTCGCCCGCCAGCACGCCGCCGGTCTCCACCATACTTGCAACGCCGCCGGTCTGCAAAGAATCCGTCAGCTCCTGCACCCAGCCGGTGGCAACGTTGACAAGCTCTCCCTCGGTAGACGCAAGCCCTTCTGTCAGTGCTCCGGCAAGCTGGGTGGCGTTATCTTTCAGGGTGGAAATTCTGCCGTCCAGCGTCTGGCTCTGGGTCTCCATAGAGCCAAAATACCGCCCGCCCTCTTCAGATGCAGACAAAAGCGCATTGGTCAGCAGGTCATAGCTGATCGTCATCTTCTGTACATCTTCGGTGGACTTCCCGGTATAATCGGCAAGGATGCCGTACACGTCAATGCCGGCATAAGCAAACTGCTTGATATCGGCGCTGGTCGCCTTGCCCGCGTTTTTGATCTGCTGCAGGTTTTGCGCCATACGGCTTAATTCGTCATTGCCGCCGCCGGTCGCCTTTACGGCATCGCCCAGCGCCATGATTATATTACGCGCAGATTTTGCATCCACGCCGGTAGAGATAAGGAGCTGATTTGCTTTTACAAGCCCTGCTGTATCAAAAGGGGTTTTGGCAGCGTCCTGTTTTATCTGCGCAAGCGCAGATTCTGCTTTATCCGCGCTGCCCAACATATTTGTGAACGCAACCGTGTACTGCTCCATCTGGGAGTTATAGTCAACGCCGGTGCTGATCACAGATTTTCCGGCGTCAACGACCGCAGAGCCTACCTTTTCCAGCGCGGTAGCAACGAGGTTTCCTTTTGTCACTGCACCGGCTATGCCGTCAAAGATTCCGGCTTGGTTAGCATTCCCAAAATTTTGGACGCTTTCCGTTGCATCATCCGTTTTAGACGCAAACTCCCCAAGGCCGTTTTCTGCATCGTGCAGGCGGCTTTTTAAGGTTTCCAACTCCGCATTCGTCTTATAGACCGCAGTCCGGTAAGCCGAGGCCTGTGTGCTTGCGCTGCCATATTTTTCAGTGGCCTGCAGCAGCATACCTTTCTGGGCGTTTAAAGCATCCGTCTGCGCAGCGATCTGCTTGCGCAGCACCGCCGCCACCGAGGATGCCCGCTGTTCTGCGGAGGTGTTCTCGTCCATAGATGCCGTGGTAGACTTCAGCTCAGCGGCATACTCCTTCTGCCGGGCAATGATGTTTTGCATCTGCTGCCGGTATTCTTTTTCGCCTTCAACGCTTATTTTGGGGCCAATGTCCGTTTTTGCCATGCGTTCACCTCCTTACCGTATTTTTTCCAGATCGTCCACGCTGGCGTAGAGCTTCTGGTTTGCGCCGTTTTCTATCTGCATACACGCCATATAATCCAACATACGGCCCACTGGGCACGAATGCACCTGATGCTCATTCATACCCAGTTTGCGGCCGTAAAACAGAAACCACGTTCTGTTAAGCTGTATCACATGGCGCTTTCCGCGTTTTTTGCGCTGTTGTCCGGTTCAGCCTCCACCTCGCGGCCGGAACCGCGCGCAATTGCGGTAACGCAGTCGTTCCACAGTGCGCGGCACTCTGCCCATGTCATGCTCTTTTCCAGCTCCGCAGCAGCAGGGAAGTCCGTCAGGCTCTGCGCCATATCCTGAAATTCCTTGTCGTTGGATTCTGCCGCCATCTCCCGCACATAGTCCCGTCCTGCATCCGCAAGCACGGGTGCAATGGTCAGTGCCGCCTTTGCAAGGTCGGCAACGCGGCCGGTTTTTGTGGCTTCCTTGGCAACGCCAAAAATATTGTCCACCGAGCCGTAAGCGCTTTCCAGCACGGAAAGTGCCTTGATGGTCATGCACATGGGGTACTCATCATCCTTGACGTGCGCGAATACGATGTACTTGTCCTCGATCATGCTGCACCTCCCAGTGCCTTCATGATGAACGCGACCGCCGCTGCCTCGGTGTCAAACTCCTTCTTGGGGATGATCTTCCACCGGTTCATAGCGCTGTCATCGCGCATAATGCTGAAGTCCAGATCCTGGGTCTGCCAGTCGATCTGCTCGCCCTGCGTCTCGGCATCATCCTTGGGCACCTTGAAGCGGATCTTGCACAGAACGATTGCCTTCCACATGCTCTTGCCGTCCTTCTGCACCTTCTTGACTGCGCCCAGCCCCAGATAAGGCGGTTCCATAGATGCGCCGTACTCGTATGTCTCCACCGCGGTGCCCTCGTCCGGCGTTACGGAGTTGCCTGCTTTCAGGCCCATGATGAAAGCCTCCTCCTCTGCGGTCAGGCCGTCCACGGTGCAGGTGCCGCTGCCGTCCGTAAACGCAGAGCCGGTCTCGGTTTCCGCCAGCCGGTCATCGGCATAGAACTTGTTGTCGTCGCTGGTGGAGATATCGGTGCTCATGCTCACCGAGCGCCCCAGCTTGCGCACACCGCTGTAGGACACAACGCCGCCATCGGAAGCGTAAGTAGCAATATGCACATTGGAAAAACCAGTAGTTACCATGTGTTTTCTCCTTTCATACAAAAAAGCAGGGTGTCCACTGTGGACACCCTGCGCGGGTTATTTATCGATCGCTTCTTTTATCTTTTTTTCAACAGCCTGCCCCATGGCGGCCTCCGTTTCTTTTCGTCCTTTTCGGACGGAAGGAGCAACAAACGGAGTTGCCACCCAAACGCTTGTTCCGCCTTCTACGCAGCGGGCAATCAACGCATTCGGCTGTCCTTTCGGATGCCCTTTGGTCTGGATGCTGTTGTATCCGTTGAAGCCTAGCTTTGTATTCCACGCATAATTTTCATGGCTGAATTTTGCAATGCCGAACCCTTTTTTCAGGTCATCAGCCTGCTGCTGGCTTAATCCGTTCATAGGCGGACCATCGGGATGGGCATAATACTGCTCTTGCCCGGATGGCAGGCTATGAATCGGAATTGTGTCAACGGCGGCTTTGATTTTGTCACCCATGACTTTTGCACCGGCATAAACGCCGGCTTTGCATACATCATCGGTGCTTTGGTTCAGCTTCTGAAGTTCTTTCATGTAAGCATCCAGCCCTTTTGCTTCGATCCTAGCCACAGCCGAACACCTCCCACCGCCAACGGTAATGCCAGATTTTTGTATCAGCTTCATACTGCGGTTGCAATTTTTCCCATGCGATGTGCTCGGAAGCGTCAAACGCTTTTTCCAGCGCTTCGCACCACGGGTCAAACTCCATCGAGGTAAACAAGTCTGTCGTGCCGATCATGGCACGTTCGATGTGTTTTCCGTCCGCAATGAGGTCATCCGGCGCTTCTTCCTGCCAGACAAAGTATCGCTTGGACTTCATCCGTCCGCCGTGGCTTACACGGTCTGTAACAGCAGTGTGGGCAGCAATAATGCACTCATACCATGTCATCCTCTGTGCCCTCCTGTAAGCTGTTTTCATAGTCATGCTCCACGGCACGCAGCGCCAGATTCAGCGCAGGCGGCCAGCTTCGGACGGCCTGTACCGTGTCGATGCGGTAGCGTCTGCCGTCCTCGGTCTGTGCCTCGTCTTGGCTGGAAATGGTAATGCCCTGCGGCGCAGGCACACGGACTACCCGGACGATTTCCGCTTGATTCTGGCGGCTCAGATACAGCCGATTGATGCCAAGGCGCTGTTCCTCGTACCGCAGGGTGCACTTTGCCGTGCACTCCACAACAGGGGAGTGCCCAACCGGTGCAGCGTCCCGCGTAGAAAATATCTGCACGACCCCGCTGTTGAAGGTCTGGCTTATCTCCGTGTCAGGGCGGGTCGGGCTTTTGTGTGTTCTCTGCAAAGTCAGTCACCAGCCTTTCGTTTCTCGCCGCAAGCAGCAGGTGCAGATAATTGTGCTCGAAAATATCTGCTGCTCCGTCGCGGGTGTAGCGCACATAGTCCATCAGCAGTGCACGGGCAAGCCCGGGCTGCGTATAGTCCTGCGCTGTGCCGATCTTGCTATCCAGATAAAGCATACCGGCCACTGTAATGTCCCAGATTTTTTTATCCAGTGCATCATCCGACCATGTGATATCAAGATAGTTTTTGATATCCGGCAGCAGCGTTTCCCGCTGCTCGTCCCACTTGCTGGTCATGGTCAGGACTTAGTTACCGTGACAGTGTAGGTCTTGACGGTCTCACCGTCTGCCGCGGTCACGGTAATGGTCACGGTGTTGCTGCCCTCGCTCCAGGTCGCAGGCTTGCCGTTCTCAATCTCCTTGCCGCCCACTTCCACCTTGACCTTGGCACCAGCGTTGGCGGGGGTTGCGGTGATGGTGTTGGAGGCCGCAGAGGTGGTAGCCGTATAGGTTACATTGCTGGAGGTGAAGCCCGGGGTCAGGTTCAGACTGCCCAGCTTCAGAGCGCTCAGAGTTGCATCAGTGGATGCGGCAGGCGCGGGAACGGTAGTAACGCGGTAGGTCATGGGCTGCAGGCCGGAAATGTCCAGATTCAGGAAGGCATTGTTGTCCACCGGGAAGCCGTTGGCATACAGCTTGATCAGATAGACGCGCTCATCCTCGAGGAAGTGGTAATCGTCGCTGTACTCGATGCGGCCGTTCTTGTTCATGCCGACCGGCGCGAAGTACAGGCGGCCGATACCAAACACAGCCTGACCACGCGGCAGCGCAGCAGTCTTGATGACGGACAGGGGAACAGGGAAGATGTCATTGCGGTAGGTGCCATCCGGGGCACGCACGGTGGTTGCGGGCATCACGCGCAGGTAGTAATCCTGCGGGTTGACCAGCAGGATCAGATCATCCGGGTCACGATCCTTGCCGTTGGCAGTCTTGCCCAGCATAGAAATCAGATTGCCCATCGTAGCAGGCTCAAAGTCGCTGACCTTGACCTTTGCCTTCTCCGGGTAGGTCTTGCCTCCGATCACCGCAACGTCATCACTCACATCACGCACCATGCCAATGGGCTGATCGTTGCCGTCACCCATGACAATGCCCTCTTCCAGACCGTTCGCCAGAGCTTCAGCCAGAATTGCGCGGATGTAGCGGTCCAGCCACTCAGGGCCCAGATCCAGCTGCGCCTTGCAGACAGGGATGAACGCAGACAGCTTGTACAGACCTGCATCCACTTCCTTAAAGCCGGAGGTCAGCTCTTCCACGATCTTGGCGCACAGCTTGCCCCACTTGGCCTTGTGGATGCCGTCGGTGTTCAGCATCATACGGATCGCGCCGCCGGTGGGGGCAAACTGGATCTTACTCAGCAGCGGGTGCTTGGATGCCAGATCTTCCATCACGCGGCTGATGACCGTCTGCGGGAACACAACGGTCACGTTCTCCAGCGCCTGCTTGGGGTTGTCGGCGCGCATGGCCTCCTCCACGGCCTGATAGTACTCGCGCTCGTTGTTGGTCAGCTGGCGCACGCCACGGGAATACAGGACGGAATTGTCCAGCTCCTGCTTCATGCCGTCCAGCTGCTGCTGGTACTCCTCGCGGTTGATGTCGCCCACGGTCTGGAACATCTGCAGGAAGGTGTCAGTCACAGCATTCTCGTCGTTGCTCTTGTAAGCATCGTGCAGCTTCTGGCGCAGATCGTTCAGCTTCTGATTGTTCTTGTACAGTTCAGAAAGATTCATGTTGATTTCTCCTTTTTGGTATTTAAAAAGCAGCACCCCCCACGAAGGAAGTGCTGCTTTACGGCTTATTTTCAGATATTGCAAAGCATCTGCATCAAGCTGCGCTTTGCGGGCGGTTCAACGGGCTGCGGTTCAGCGGGCGGCTCTACATCCTCGTGCGGCACCATAAGCTGCTGCACGATTAAGCCGCGCACGCTCTGTGACACGCCGGAGGCATCACCCGTTTTGCGGATGCTGGTCGCAATGCCCTTTTCCAGCATAGCGGTAGGGGAGTACCACGCCTTGCTGTTTACAAGGTCGCGGGCTGCCTGCTCTTCCATGCCGGCATTCGTGAACGCGCCCAACCCGATTTCGGTCAACTGATCCAGCGCGTCCGCTGCATTGCGCAGGTCTTCGGCATAACCGCCTGTAAACTGGCTTGCAGGGTGGAAATAGAAGGCACTTACATTGCTGGCGATACGCTCCTGACCAGCCAAAAACGGGTAAATGGCAGCGCTGGCAACAAACCCGTCTGCATAGGACGTGACCCGCGCACGGCTGCTTTGCAGCGCATTGTAGATAGCCCATCCTTCGGAAACGTTTCCGCCAAAGCTGTCGATGTGCAGATTGATCTCGGCTGCATCAGGGATTTTCTTCAGCTGCTGGACAAGGCTGTACCCGCTGGTTTCTTGGTTAGCCTCATCGGCGTATCTTGTGATATCGCCAAAAATATAGATATCCGTCTGTTCGCCAAACTGCTGGATATCAAAATAGGGTTTCGGCATATTATTCCTCCTTTGTTCTGCTTTCCGTGGCGGCATCTCTTGCGACGGTCTCCACGGTAGCAATATTTTTGGTCATCCAGTGGATGTTAGCCCATTCATCAGGCAGCGGCGCGCCGCCGGTAGCTTCGCGCAACTCGTTGATGCTGTACGCGGCGCTCTCGACAATTTTTTCAATGTTCGCCGCATTGGAGAACATATCAAAGTGCTGGATCGTGGAGGTGTCCGCATATACGCGGTCTCCGCGCAGCCAGTCCGCTCTTGGTATGAGCTTTCGGCTGAACTCCTTGCTGATCTGCGCCGCCAGCGGGTCTATGCCGGTGGTCAGCCAGTGGGTGATAATGTCGTTGATGCCCGCCACATCACCCTGTACGAGGACGGGCGGAATGCCCAGCCCGCGCGCAGTAAAAGAAAAGATATCGTCAAAAAGGGCTTTGATGTCCCGCGTGTCTTTAGCTCCGGCGCCGCTGTTCATCAGTTGGAAATCATAACCGTCAAATTCCGGCAAAATACCGGTGCCGGATTCCAGGAACGGTTTATAGCTGCTTTCCAGCATGGCAGAAAACTTTTTCTCAAAATCGTCCTGACCGTTGGCAACCTGCGTGACGTGCACCTTCATGTGCTGGCCGTTGTTCCAGACGTTGCTCTTGATGCTGGACTGCACCAGTTTTTTGTAGCTTTCATACAGAGCGTCCACAACTTTTTTGGCGTCATCGTTGTTTAAGGTCAGATGCAGCACTTCGCGTTCTTTTAAGTCGCGGGTGTACGACTGCTGCCCAACCTGTATCTGGCGGTATACGTTTTCCTGTGTGGGGATGTATTCCGGCTTTGTCCAGCTGTCTGCAACCACCAACTCAACATTGCCTCCGCGCGGAATCGGGATCACAAGCGCTTCGTTTTTGGCATAGAGCTTGTAGACTACTTTTTTCCAGAACGCCGTGCTGTTTTCGTTGACGTTCGGCTCTACGTTCAGCAGATAGTAATAATCCGATTTGACTGGTTGCCCGCGCTCGAACGTCTTAAACTCGCAGTTTGCAATCGCGTTCGCAATCAGGTTTACGCAGCAGTTAAATGCAAGGTCACGCAGCTGGTATTCCTGCCAGTAGCCAAGCATTTCGCAGGTCAGGTCATCGCCGTTCAGCAAAAAATCATGTGCGGTAATCTTCTGCTCGGGCGGCGAAAACCCGAAAAACTGTTTGATTTTCTCAGAAAAAGACATTGTTTTTCTCCTTCCGGCAAGTTACCAGCAAGTTACCAGCAAAATGCTCCGATCTTTGGCAGCTGCACCTGACCGGTGCCCAGATCGCTTTCCACCGTCATGGCTGCCGCCAGCGCCATGAACGGGTCTGTTTTTCTGCTTTTGCCCTCAATTTTGGCGTAAATGAAGTTTCCGGTATCCACGCCCTGACTTCGGCTGCTGCGCACGCGCTTGGTGTTGTTGACCGCCCAGCGCAGATGCGGCACATCGCCCCAAGTAAACAGGTTGCGGTTAAAGCAATCCTGTATCACTGGGTCAACCTGCATAATGTCACTGGGGCGTACCAGCTTCACCCGGTTTTTATCCTTCGCGTCAAAACCGATACTTTGCAGCGCTTCTGCCATCATGGTGTAACGGAAATGGTCAAGCGCCACTTTTTTTACGGTGTATTTCCGTCCGGCTTCCCGGATAAAATCCGTCAAAAGATACGGCGAGATGCTCACATCGTCTACATAGGTGCAGTCTCCGTTTTCGCACCACGTTCGCCATGGGGCTTTTACCCGGGGAAGGGTTTTGCTGTTGGCGCAGATCCATGCATGATTGATGTCATAGCGCTGGTCTCCTTTGCGGAAATGCAAGTCTACTGCCGCCCAGTCGTCCAATTCCGCGTAGTCGATGCCCACAGTGCAGCTCCAGCCAGCCATATCCGGCAGGGGGCGGTTTGTTGACCTGACGTTTTCGTAGTTGGTAACAGAAATTTCCTTCGCGCCGTCCCGGATGCCCATGCGTTTTGTGATAAAATCGCCGTTCTGCTCCGGGCGCTCTTTCCAGTCGCGGTATTCGTCGTGAATCTCCTGCATCAGATGCGGAAGATAGGGCAGGGAAGGGTTTGCCATGCACCAGTTTTCCGGGTCGTGCACCTCGTCCTTGGTGTTCAGGCAGCAGATGAACGGCAAAAAGCCCTCATCCGGTTCGCCCTCAAACAAAATGCGCCGACCGCGGGCAAGGTAATCGTCCAAAGGACCGTCCGATACATCGCCGTTGGATGTAAAAAAGCCAACGCGAGGTTCTGCAACCTTGCCTTGGCCGGTAATAAACACCTTGATGTTGTCGTAATTCTGGTACTGATGCACCTCGTTGAAGATAACCGCGCCGGAACGCATACCGTCGCGCCCCTTGGGGTTATTGGTGCGGCCTTTTACCTCGCCCAGATTCTTGCGTCCCTGCAGCACCTCTTTTGTGTGGTAGTAAAACCGCGAAAGCTTGGCTTCATACTTTGGGTTTTCCAGTGCCTCCACGATATCCTTCACAGGGGTGACGGCCTGCTCCTCGTTGTTGGCGCAGATGTCCACGTTATAGTGCGGCACCGGGTTATATGGGCTGATGAACGCCGCCGAGGAAATGGCAATCACGCCATCTTTGCCGCCGCCACGCCCTAGCATGGCAAACAGAGTCTTGAACCTGGGGCTTCCGTCTCTGCGATAGGTGCACATCCAAAGCCCCAGCGCGAAGGTCTGCCACGGAAAAAGGCGGTCATAAGGAAAATACCGGGCGATACGGAAGTATTTCCGCATACGCTCGGTATCTACATAAATATCTTCAGTTGCAAAAACGCGCCGGATCAGTGCAACAAGGGCGTGCTGCTCCTTGCAAGCACGCGGAGCATTGTTCTCCACCTGCTCAATGTACTCCAAGATCTCCGGGGGAATATTACAGCTCATCGTCCTCGCTGGGCTTTGCTGCCATAAATTTGAACGTCTGCACGACCCGCAGCAGCGTTGATACGGTGGAGTTGGCTGCGCTGGCAGTCTGGTTGTAAACCTGAATGGAAGGGTTTGCCACTTCAATTTCCGCGCCGCGCGGGGTGGTCTTTACCACGGTAAGGCCGCGCTCGTTCATGTCGTTCTGCGCCTGATCCAGAAGGTCCAGCTGCGTAACATACCGGTCCAGCGTGGAGCGGTACAAAAAGTTCGTGTCGCAGTTGGCTGCCTTTGCAGCCTGCTCGATCTCCGCCAGTTCCATCCGGTATTTTTCGCTGGCGGTGGCCGGTGTTTTCCTTTTTCCCATCACGATCTCCGTTTCATCCATATTTGTGCAATCTGTATACCATCCTCGCGCGTGTGCGTGCGCGCAAGCCTAGCTCGCCGATCAGGGGACACCCCGAATAAGGGCTCGACCCGCTCAGCCCGTTTTTTCGGAAGGGGGGTGTACACAGTCTTTTATAATTCGCGGCCATTCATTTTCTAAGTCTTCCAGCGCGCGGATAAATCCCTCTTGCAATTGTAATTTTACAAACTCTTTGCACCATTCATCTCCAAGAGATAAGTGCTCCGGCGTCAAGCAAAAATACAGTTTTACATAATGATTACAATTATCAGGCGATGGCATTCAATCCCACCTTTCTAATGTCATCGGCGCACTGCCGCTGCATTTCCGCAGCCGCTCCGGGTGACAAACTGTTTCGTGGCAGTCCTTGCATACGCTGATAAGGTTGCGCTGTTGATTGCCGTCTACATCCGTGTACCAGATATCCAACGCCATCTTGGGAGCACGGCGCACATGGTTTACATGGTGCACCAGCTCTGCCCGCCGGTATCTCCCGCGCTCTTTGCACAGCTGGCATTCGTGCTTGTCCATGTCCAGTACCTTGTGCGATAACCGCACCCACTGCGAGGAGCAATAAAACGGATGCACATCACCGGATCCTATCAAAGAGCAAAGCCATTTGTAAAACTTATCAGTCATGAGTAGTTAAGGCTTTCTTTTCCACGATTTTGCAGCGCCATCCCAACGCAGCCCATGCCCCCAGTGCTTCATGCAGCTGCAGCGTGTTTTCGGTGTTTTCCATCGGCAGAGTCATGGTTTATCCCTCCAAGCCTTTATCCTTTCCATCCTTTTTTCCAGTAGGTTTCCACCTTGAAATCCAATCCAAGCCGCTGCATTTTCTTTTTAGATACATAAAATTCATTGGTATCAAAAATTCGTTTATTTATTGAATTTGAAGCCAGTTTTGCAACAACATGATACCCGTAGTCTTCCATCTGCTTTAAGGCTCTTTTTGTGTCTCCTTCTGCCACTCGTAAAACGAAGGAATTTATATTGTGTTTTTTCAGGTAGTCCCATTGCTGGCTTCTTTTCATGTGCACCGGTTTTTTGTCCCCATCAAGAACGTCAAAGCCTTTGTTCCAGTTGCAATGTACATCGCTCAGGCTTCTAAACGCTTTCATGGCCGCTGTGCTACGTTTACTCAGCCAACCATTTTTTGAATCGGTTTCTAAATCATCGTAGACACGCACACCGTCTTTTCCAACGGTAAAAAGCTCTTTTTCTCTTGCGCCAGCTCCACCCCCTCCGCCCGCTCTCGTGGAACTGCCTGAGCCTCGTTTACTCACGGTAATGTCTCCTTTCGTATTGGAATGGTTTTATTTTGGTAACGTTCCAGTCAAATTCATCAGGGCATTTGCCATACCACAATATGCCGCTCGGTTGCAGCACTTCCAGCGCCTTACGGCAGTGCTTAGCAAAGCATTCTGCTTCGTATGGGTCGGACTGTGTTCCGTGGCTCGAAATGCTCACGATGGCGTTTCTGGGCTCGCCGTCAAAGCACCAGTCATAGCTTTGCTCTCCACACCAGCAAAGCGTTGGGATAACGTGAATACCGTGCGCCTGCCAGTATGCGGCAAGCCAGTGCTTTTTGTAATGCATAAAAAGCTGCACCGCAAGCGGCATATCACTGTACAAAGAAAAATCCGGCGAACATACCGCGCCGAACTGTTGCAAAATCGGGATATATTTATCCGGGTAGTTCCAGAACCGTTCAAACTGGTAATCGTCCTTGTAAAAGTGCACGCCCTTGCTTTTTTTGTCAGTTGCTGTCATAGCATAGTTGACAGGTATCCATTCCAACCTGTCTATACGGACATCCGTTTCGGGTTTGATTTCAGGGATTCCATACTTGCCCACGCCCGGAAAAATCATCTTTTCGGTGTTCTCCATTGGCAGAACCATGACACGCGCTCCAAACTTCAAAAGCCAGATTTAAAAATTAAAGCTATTTCAAGCTAAACGTTAATATAAGCAGCACTCCCAGTATACATTCAGTTTTTCGGACAACGTAAACGGGTGGAGTGCTGCTACATCCGGTACTTTCGCCGCCAGATGCCCGGCTATCTGCGCAGCCCCCTCACAGGGTACGCAAATGGCATTCCCGGCAGGGACTGAGCCTGCAGCCTCTGGTTTTGGAGACCAGCGCTCTACCAATTGAGCTACGGGAATATATCATGCCGCGTGCAGGAATCGAACCTGCAACGACCCGGTTATGAGCCGGATGCTCTGCCGGTTGAGCTAACGCAGCGTAAAAGAATGCCCGCCTGCAATGCACGGTGCACATCATGCATAACAGGCGGGTAAAAATATTTTCGAATAAATTGTATCAGCAGCTTTTCTAATCTGCGCGGATAACAGGCCGCGCCCCTTTCATACTGCCGCGCCCTCCGATCTCTGCCCTCGGCTCACGCTTTGTGCGGCTCGCCTGAAAACCGATACTCCAGACGATGCGCACAAAATTACTTTTGAATGCTATTTGAAAAATTTCCCGGAACACAGGTGCAAGCACGCAGCTTTTTGCAATAGACCAAAACAGTTTGCTGAATAATTCAAGCATGGTTTGCACTCCTTTCCAAGGTGTCCACTGTGGACACCCGCCGGGTTTGATTTTGTTTTGTGTGCGCCGCTGGATCTTGAAGCGGACGGCGCGGTGATCCATTGAGCACAGGAAGATTCAAAAAGCCTGTGCTATGCTTCCCGCCGGGTCTCGTCATGAGGATGCAGGTCATTCACGTTTCCGTCAATGTCTGCATTATAATTTTAGCACATCAAAATGGGACATTCCGGACATTTCGACCTTTTTGTGACATTCCGACCATTTTGTGACACGGCTTTTGCGTAGCTACGCAGAGAAGTGGTACAATGTGAATTTTGTGTCAATCAGCAAAAACCGGTCATTTTGAGCACAAGACATGCCATTGTGTACCCAAGAACGCCGCCCAGTACGACAGATGCCGGTGTGAACACCATGAGTATCTTCCGCACTGTCCACCCGCTTTTCCATGCCCACCGCACGGAAAACATGCACACCGGAATACTCAGGCAAGCCATAAACACAGTGGCTGCAAGCCAGTAAAACAAAAACATAAAATTATTTCAGCTCCTCCACATAGCACCAGCTCTGGGGCGCACGATGCACCTCAACAGGCCGTATGCCAAACCGCGTACTCTGCAAACCTGTAAATTCTTCCAACTTGCGCGGATTATCATAAATCTTCAGGTCTGAGATATGCCACGCCCAGCCGTGACACTTGTTCAGGTAGCGGACAATGCGGTCTCTGTCCATGCAAGCCATTTCTTCGACATCATCCGGGGCGCGGCATATCGGTGCAAGCTCCCAAATCTTGTCGCAGACGAACTCGCCAATGACCGTACCATCCAACCGCTGCCAGCCTTTGCCGGGGACCATTCGCAGCCAGCCCATTTTTGACCGTTCTTTTGTGCAGTAGATGTAACACTTGAACGGAGGTTCCATGACCTCGGGTTTCGTTTTGCGCACTTCTACAGTCTTTTCTTTCAGTACAATTTTGCTGCACCATACCGGTTTGATGCTCAACAATACAGCCTTATCCATTTTTATCCTTCCGTTCTGCTCGCCGGAATGCTCAGGCAAGCCATAAGTACAGTGGCTGCAAGCCAGTAAAACAAAAGCATAAGTTCACCCCATGTCAAAAGTTTCTTCTTGCGGCTCGTTGAGATCATCCGTGGAAGCACCAGCGTTTTTCATTTTAGCTCCACACCCACCACAAAATGGATCCGCGCAGCAGGAAAGGTGGTGACACGTTTTGCAGCGAAACCATTCACACGTCCATCTGTCCGGGTTCAGCTCCCACTCAGACACAGGCCGCAGGCTTTCCGGGTCGATGGTTGGAAGGTTTTCTAGGTCTGACAGCTCATCCTCGATGCTTTCGCAAAAAAGAATGTCTGCACTTTTTCCCTTGGCCTCTTCTTCGGCAAGGTCTTTTTTCAAGCTGCTTTCCAGCTCTCCGACATCGGCCAAACGTACTGTCTTTTCTTTCTCATCCATTTTTGTGTCTCCTGTAGTAGTTCATATCGACGGCCTGCCCGCAACAACGGCAGTACGCAACAGGTTTGTTGTCATTGACGTACTGGTTAAGCACGTTGCATTCTGGGCAGTTCCACGCCCCGGAAGGAGCATTATCTGTGTATGGCCATCGAACGCGGTTTTTCAAAAACATTGTTTCAATGTCTTTTCGGTTTTTCGAATAATATAAAACGTCTGTTGGCTCAACTTCGCATCTGACGCAGATTTTTTTGAATTTTTCATCCCATATCTCGATGCACAGTTCAGTCAGAATGCCCAGAAGGAAAATCGCAATTCCGAAACCGCCAACATAGCAGAGCGTTGCGCCGATTACAAAAAAGACTTGGTTCATTACGTTCACCCCACATTCTTCTGAATCCACCGGTAAACCCTCCGGCGAATAGATTCCGCATCCACGTCAAAGCCCCGCTCGGTAAGCTCCACGGCAACATCCTGCGGCTTTTTGCCCTCTACGCAGATCGCTGAGAGCATTGCCCGAAGCTCCGGGTCCTCGCAGTCCTCCACCATGTGCACGCCGATGTTGTATAGCTTGTTCTGCATTCGGTTGATGTCTTTCAGCCGCCGGATCTCCGCAGCTCGCTGGTTATAGGAGGCGTCTGCGGTCCCGGTCACTGTTACATGACCGAGAACGCAGCTGTTGCCCTCGCCGTGAGAAGCTTTTACCACATCCGAGGCAGCCTGCGGACCATCTGCCTGTAAAATCTCCAGTCGCTCAATGCGCTGCCGACGCTTGGCAATGTCGTAGGGTATCGCATACAGACGGCGAAATTCGTGTGGCTTCATCCGGCAACCTCCCAAAATTTATTTCAGCTCAAAGTAATCTGTCAGAATATCCGTGATGCCGGAGTAGAAACCTATCCAGCCGCAGGTGAAGAAGCTGTTGTCCTGCAGGATGATGGCGTAGTCGTCACAGGTCTGACCGGCGTCCTCTCTGGTGGTGTCTATCCGCTTCCACAGCGTTGCCCCGCCGGGCAGAGGCTGCTTGTAGTACGCAAGCCGAAAACGCACATCTTCCCATTCCAGTTCCCACGCTGCATTTGCCTCCAGCGTTTTCTCTGCCAGCTTGTGCAGCGTGTCCCGTCCACGGGCTTGCTCCCTCGGCTGCTCCTGCGTTTCTTTGCCCTTGAAAGCATACGCGCAACTGTATTCGCAGGTATCTTTGTTCTTGCATTCGTGGCAGCACCATGCACAACCGTGGATTTCACCATGCTTGATAAAATGCTTCATACCGGCTTCATTTTCGCACTGGTGCGATGCAGAATAATCGCATCTTTGTCCGTTATACACGGATGGGAGCGGAGTGCTTTTGCTTACAACAGGTTGCGGCGCATCAGTCTGGACTTTCCTTTGCTCCTCATGAGCCTTTTCCACCATTGCAACGGCTTCCAATGTCGATTTCTGCTCAGCATAATCCGGGTTTACCGGTACCGTTTCCGCAGGTTCTTCTTTCTGCTCCGGTTCTTCCGGTGCAGCACCCATAAAACGCGCATAATCCTGTGCGCTGCGGTACGCTTCCATCAAGCCGATCTCTCCGGCCTTCAAGCGCTCTTTGATGAGCTCATTCTCGCAGGAGGCAATCACGTTCAGCCGAGCAGCAGCACCGGTGGACAAGCCCAGAATGCGGCAAACCTCGTCCCGCACCTTGCCTTCCAGCTGTCCGGCTGCTTTTTTCTTGGTCAGTGCATCCTTCAGTGCCTCATACTGCGCCAGACGCTCACCGTCGGTCAGGTCGCGGGCAGTAGCGTTCGCCGTGATGAGCGCTATGCGGTCATCCAGTTCGCCCCGGCTTTCCCGGATCAAGCAGGGGAGAGCGTCAAACCGCGAATCGCCACACGCCGACAAAATCCCGCACGCCGCCCAGCGCCGATGCCCGCTGATCAGCATATAGCGATCCGGCTCGCCCTCTACCGGGATGACCTCCAGCGGCTGCCGGAGGCCGTGCTGCCGGATGTCGTCCTTCAGACCATCCATGTTGCCGATGGTGTAGATTTCGTCATTGTCCGGGTTCGGAATGATATTCCGGCTCGGAATCATCACCACCTGCATCTGCTGCCCCGCCGGGGTGACCGTCTGGCTCTGGGCATTCATCAGGCTATTCAACAATCCAGTGCTCATTGTTTTACCTCCTTCGGCGGCAGCGGCATCCAGCCCACCACGTGAGCATCTACACGGTTATCGTAAATGTCATCCTGGTTGAAATAACGATATTCCCACCAGCCTTTAGGAATAAAGTAATCATCGCTTTCTTCATCGTAGGTTCCCCACTCGGAAATTTCTTCCCAGTAGAAAGCGCTCTTTTGGGACAAGACTGTGCCATCTTCGTAGTTAGCTGTCGTAATCCCATATCCACCGCAGGCGGTTTTAAACAGAATCAGCACATCTTCTTCGACCTTCGGCGGGTCGGTTTCAGGATTGCGCCATTCTGGATAAAATTCGTCTGGAACATAATACACGAGCTTTTCAAGCTCTCTTTTCGCCGTTTCCAATGCGCAGAGAACGTCTGTGCCTTTGAATGACTCGTTTAGTACCCTAAGCATTTTAAATTTGAGGTTGTTTACAATGTCAATCGCTGATTTTCGGTCAATCAGTTCTTTCGGCCACATGTTACTCACCCTCCACGCATTTTTTAACCAGCTGCGCCAGTGCCTTATACTGGGCGCTGGTCTTGATGTTCCTACAGACCTTGTGCACCGGCAAGTGCCGTGCCTTGGCTTCCTTGACCTTCACGCTGTAATCGATGCGCAGGATGCTGTTATCCGGGTTGCGGAAGGCGGGCAAGTCCATGTTGGCAATCTCGTTGATAGTGTCCACACTGTACCTGCCACGGGTGTACTTGGTTGCCAGCACGCCCATCACTTCCAGCTGCGGGTTGTAGGCATCCCGGATGGCATCCACCTGCTCGCGGATCTCGTCCATGCCGTCCATCGCCCACTCGTCGCAGTCCACCGGGATGATCACCCAGTCGGCGGCAGCCAGCGCATTGACGGTAGCCATGTCGATGTCAGGCGGGCAATCGATAATGCAGTAATCGTAGTCGTTGTGGATGGTGTCCAGTGCCTTGCGCAGCCTGTCCCACTGCGGCCGCAGCACATCCAGCATCACGTTCTTGTTGGCAAGCAGCATCTCCATGTTGCTGGGTGCCAGATCGACGTGCTCAAAATCCGTCTGCATGATCACATCCTGCATTTTGGCGTTCAGGGTGAGCACGTCGCCCATGGTCTTGCGGCCATAAGCAAAGCGGTTGAAAAACTTGGTGGTGTTGCCCTGCTTGTCCAGATCCATCACCAGCACCCGCCGGGACCAGATCTCTGCCAGCAGGCAGGCAAGGTTGCAGGCGGTGACGGATTTGCCCACGCCGCCTTTCAGGTTGATGATCGCGATTTTTGCCATTGTTCTCATGACGATATCCCCATTCTCAGATTCTTGCGGCTTTTGCGGCCTGCTGCCGGATGCTGTCCCAGCTTTTGGCAAACCACGCAAGCCATGTTATGCATTTCTTGTAATAATTCGGCGAGCACGCCTTACAGGGGCAGTTCCGGCAAGGGCTGCTCTTCGGGAGAGGGTATAGCTCCTCGTTCCAGATCTCCTGCATCAGCGCCGACCTCCTCCGCCAGCTGCGATGCTGTTGCCCTTTGCCTGATAGTAATGCTCCATGGTGGTGGGAGCGTTCAGCAGTACCGCTCGTATGTAGCCCCGGATATTGTGGACAGGCTTTGTGCTGTTGAGCAGGGCGTCCAGAACGTACTCGATGTGCTGGCTGGTAAGCTTGTCCAGCCGCTTGCGGATGGACTGCGTGGTCTGCGGATACTGCCCGATGGTCTGGATCATGCTGGGGCAGCAGTACATGTCCACAATGTTGTCCAGCAGTTCCTCCAATTTCTCAGGCTCGTACCGGCGCTCCAGCGTGTCCAGTTCCAGCTGCTCCCGGAAGCGTTCCAAGACATCCTCTCGTGCGGTATCCAATCCATCCATCGTATCCGTTCCGCGCTCCTCGCGCGGATAGATAGGTTTCCCTATAGGTTTCCCTATATATTTCCTGTCTACACTTTTTGTAGGGGTCTGGATACACTTTTTGTAGGGGTTCGGATACACTTTTTGTAGGGGTACATTTTTTGTAGGGGTACAATTTTTGTAGGGGTCTGTGCCATCCTCCGGCACCGTTTCCGGCACCGGATTTCGGACTGCAACGTACTGGTTCACGAGGATGCCGCCCGCCATTGTTTTGAGCTCCTTCAGCAGTCCGCGTGCCACAAGCTCCTTGACGATGTTCCGGGCACCGTTTTCGCTCAGGCCTGTCCAGTCTGCAAGGTATCCGTACCCGCCTTTATAGACGCTCTCACCGTCCTGAGAGAAGCCGTAGATGATGGCATACACCGCAAGCTCGTTGCCCTTCAATCCAAGCTCTGTGCGCATCCAGCGCTGCAAGACAACATAACTGTCCTGTTTCGGTTTTGTTTTACTTTTCACGCCTTACCCCCCTAAAACGGCAGATCGTCGTTATCGCTTATCACAGCAAAGTCATCCATGCTGCCCTGCGTGTAGGCGGGCTGTGGAGCGTTCTGTGCGGCTTTTGCCTGCTGCACATGGCTGGTGGTCTGCTGCTCGTAGGAGGGCGCGCGCTGGGCGTCCTGACGCTTTGAACCGGCAAAGCTGATATTATTCGCCACGACCTCCACAGCGGTGCGGTTGTTGCCGTTCTTGTCCTGATAATTCCGGGTCTGCAAGCTGCCCTCAACGGCGATCATGCTGCCCTTCTGGAAGTACTTAGACACAAAATCGGCCTGCTGCCGCCATGCCACGATATCAATAAAATCTGCCTGCCGCTGCTGACCCTGCTGCACATAGCTGCGGTCGCACGCTATGCGAAAGCTGCACACACTATGCCCCGCCGGGGTGGTGCGCAGCTCTGGATCAGCGACAAGCCTGCCCATGATCGCTACAACGTTGAGCATTTCAAATAATCCTTTCCGACCACCGCCATCCACTGGCGGTGCCCATACACATCCTCAAAACTGCGCTGTGCCTGCTTTTTCAAATACAGACGAAGCTTGTGGTCAAAGTGGGCGCTGTAGCCCGGCTCGTTGTGGTGCCGGTGGCAGAGATAGACCTTCAAGCCGTACTGCTCAGCCACCGGCCGCAGCGGCCCGTTGAGCACATGGTGCTCCTCCAAGTCCTTAACGGTCACAACGCCGTACTTCATCCGACAAACGTAACACTCCCGCCGGGACTGCATAATAGATTCAGACAAGGAAATCACGCCCTTCCAAGATCCGCTTGTAGGTCTCTGCGTAGGGGTAGATCCTAGCCGGCTTAAACTCGCAGGTGACGGCATCCGCAAGCAGCACAAGGTCCTCACCCTGTTCAATGGTCTGCCGAAGCTCCTTCATGTACTCCACAAGGCCGCGTGCGTAGATTGCACTGACGCCGCGAGCCATCAGCAATTTTTTAAACCGTTTCTGTGTCATACAATCACTCCTCCTCGTCCAACATGCACATATCAAAAATTGTTTCATTAGTAAACCGTAGTGGCAGACCAAAATTACGATTTCTGAAAGAAACGCATTCTGACATCCCCGAAAAAGTAAATGCGTCCTTTGCGTACTGAATGTACAATTGTGTGGCAGACATAAGTTTTGGCCAAACAGTCAAAATAAACTCCTTGTCTTTCAAGCGCTTTCCGCGTTCTAAAAGCTGGTACAACCGCACAAGCAGCTTGTATTCGTAAGATGTTCGGTCAATCATTTTTTCGGCACCTCCTGCCACTCTTGCCAGTAGGCGGTAACATTGGGGTCGTTGACGCCCATTTCCGCCAGCCGGTCAAATATTCCGTCGATCAGCTGCCCCATCTGCTGTGTGTTGAACGTGCTGGAGCCTTGGCTGCACTTGACGGTGCAGCGGTTGTTGTCCAGCAGCTCCACAACGTGCACCAGCCGGTAAGACTTGCGCAAGATGGGCACAGCACCCACCGGCACTTCCAGATAGTCGAACACCGCACCGTACTGCTCCAGCATTTCGGTGTAGCAGTCCTCCGGGGTCACACCGCCGGTACGCCCGCCGTTGTAGTGGTCCGCCATGATGGTGAGCAGCGCCCACATCATGCGGTTCTGGGGCAGGGTACGGCTTTTGCGTTCGAGGTCTACCGACAAAATCAGATGCAGCGGCTTGCCGTGCGCCAGCTCGTCCAGCTTCTGCCGAATCTGTGTTTCCACAAATTCCGCAGAGTTTTCCACGACCACCCGCCGGGCGACCGGGTCATATACCACCGGCAGCTTACCGATCACGCCTCTGGCCATAAGATTTTCTTACCCTCGCCGGTGACGAACTGCACCATGGTGATGCTGCCCGCGTCATCGTAGGCGAAACGGTCTACCTTCAGGCTGGTCTGCAGCCGACAAGTGCCCTTGTCATCTTTGACGATGGGAACCTGCGTGCTCTTGAGCACAATGTCGTCCAGCTCCATCACGTCCCTGCCGACACCCCAGAAGGAGGCAGCGGACACAAAACTGGTGACTTCCCGCATTAGAGCCGGGTCACGGCAGGGGAGAGAAAGCCCGCCCGCGTCCTTGTACACGAACTCCCGCTCCTGCGGGCAGTATACGCCCACCTGACACCACAGCCGCCCATCGGCAAAATAGCGCCGCATAGTCCACCCGGCAGAGCCAAAGGTTTTGTCCATCATATCGCGCACGGCATTGGCGCCGGGGAGCAGTTTCAGCTTGATTGCATCCTCGCTGATGGCCTTAATCAGCACTGAGACCGCCTGCGGGACTGTCTGCGGGGCTTTTGGCACTTCAACGGGAAACTTGACGTCTGGGGCACAAACAGCCGCAGAAGCGCTCTTCTGGGGCCTGCCGCGCCCGGAAGCTTTTGGCGTTGCCAACCTTACCACCTCCATCAGTAGGGGCTGGAGGTGGCGATCTGCGCCGCCTCTGCCAGTGAATACTTGTCGATCATAACGCGCATCTCCGCAACCACCTGCTGGATGGTATCCGGCGGCAGCTCTGCCATGCGCATAGCGGCAATGGCGTAGCCGGTTGCGGTCTCCTCGTAGGTGGGGGATTTAGGCATCGGGCTCATCAGCGTTTGCAACCGCATCCAGATCCTCCTCCGCTTCCAGCGCTGCGTCATTGTACGGGCATCCGCGCACCTGGCTTTCCAAGATGTTGCGGCAGAAGGTGCACGCATCCCGCGCGTCCTGCACGCTGAGCGGCTCTGCAAAGTCCCGCATCACCTTCATCATGGCTTCGCCGGCCTTCTTGGCCTGTGCGCTGTACTGGCGGCGGAAATGCCCGCTTTTACGTTCGTGGATCATAATACATACCTCCATAGTTTTGTTCTGCGCATTGCGCTGGCAGCGGCTTTTGTTTTACTTCCTGCCGCCATCGGAAGGCTGTCTATGTTCCAGCAGTCACCGACACTACTTTTCAACTGTTTATTACCGGGTGCGAGTCTTACGGATACAAAGTCACCCACCTTTTGAC
>OGIG01000420.1_pt1 | contig 41355 bp, 40 predicted proteins | sample 1571601 | NCBI WGS metagenome assembly OGIG01 (sample SAMEA2581953, study PRJEB24529) | metagenome | biome: Human gut stool | place: China | collected 2011 | reverse complement strand
TATCACAATAATTTATAAACAAACTCCCGTTTTTCGGGAACTTACTCTGCCAAAAGCAATTTTAGGGCATCGGGAACCTCGCCTGAAATTTAACGACATTACAAAAAAAGTTACAAAAAAAGCCTGCCAAAAGCATCTTTATGATACATTTGGCAGGCTTTTATAAACCCGAAATTATTAAAATTCTTCTATAAAACTATAACCGACATCTTAGAAAAATATCATTATAGTAAGCAATTATAATGTTACACCCTGCTTAAAGATTGCTAAATCATGGAATCCTGCTATCTCAGCCTTAACCTTCTTGCCAGAAGCAACATCTAATACAAGCTGGAATAATTCCTTGGCTGCATCTTCAAGTGGAAGGTCATCTGTAACAATTCTTCCTGCATTGAAGTCAATCCAGTTGCCCTTATTTCCTGCAAGTCTTGAGTTAGTTGCAATCTTAACTGTAGGAACTGGTGAAGCAAATGGTGTTCCACGTCCAGTTGTGAAAAGAACCATCTGTGCGCCTGAAGCTGCACAGGCTGTTGCAGCAACAAGGTCATTACCAGGTGCGCTGAGAAGATTAAGTCCTTTAGTATTAACTGGCTCTGCATATGCAAGAACGCCCTTTACTAATGAACTTCCTGACTTCTGTGTACATCCTAAAGACTTGTCCTCAAGAGTTGTGATACCGCCATCCTTATTTCCTGGAGACGGATTCTCGTAAATCTCCTGACCATTCTTAATGAAGTATTCCTTAAAGTCATTGATAAGGTGAACTGTCTTCTCGAAAAGTTCTTTATTAGCACATCTGTTCATAAGAATTGTTTCAGCACCAAACATCTCTGGAACTTCTGTAAGGATAGTTGTACCACCCTTAGATACAAGCATATCTGAGAAAAGACCAACTGTTGGGTTAGCTGTGATACCTGATAATCCATCAGAACCACCACACTTCATACCAATGATAAGTTCCTTGGCATTAACCTTTTCACGCTTAAATGTAGCAGCATAAGCCATAAGCTCATTCATAAGCTTTTCTGCTTCTTCCTGCTCATTCTCAACATCCTGAACCTGAAGGAACTTAACTCTGTCTGGATTAACCTCTCCGATATAATCCTTAAGAACTTCAATACGGCTGTTTTCACATCCAAGACCAAGTACAAGAACTGCACCTGCATTAGGGTGATTAATTAAATCAGCAAGAATCTTTCTTGTATTCTCCTGATCATCTGTTGTCTGTGAACATCCATATGGATGAGTAAATGCAACTACTTCATCTACTCCTTCTGGCTTGTTAGCTCTTGCTGTTGTTTCAATTGCTCTTGCAATTGAGTTAACACATCCAACTGTAGGAACAATCCATACTTCGTTACGGACACCAACCTTTCCGTTCTCTCTCATATATCCATCGAAATAAGCTGGCTCTGTAGGCTCAACATCCTTATGTCCCTCTGGTTCATATGTATATTCAAGTAATTCACCGAGACCAGTCTTTAAGTTATGAGTATGAACCCATGCTCCAACTGGAATATCAGCCTGTGCAAATCCGATTCTGAAACCATATTTGATAACCGGATCACCATTCTTGATAGCCTTAATTACAAACTTGTGTCCCTGTGGAATATCTTCTACAGTTGTCACATCAATTCCTGCAACATTAAGAGTTGTGCCTTTAGCAATAGGCTTTAATGCTACAGCAACATTATCATCTTTATTAATCTTGATAAAATCCTGCATATATCCTCCAATTCAATTTGATTATTATATTAAATAAGAGCGGATGAATATAAAAACATCCGCTCTATAATCATTCAAAGAGCTATTAATTAGTCAGCTAAATCATTAACTACTGCTCTCATACCTCTTTCTCTGATATCTGTGATGTACTCAGTAATAACTTCTTCAAGGTTAAGAACCTTAGAAAGATCCTCGCCACCGAAGAACTTAGTATTGCTTAAGTAAGCATGTGTGAATTCCTTAGCAGACTTTCCTGAATTATCTCTGAAGAAATCAAGAACAGCCTTGTCATCTGTGATGTTGTACTCTTCACCGTTTCTGTTACCCTTTAATACAATACCGCCGTTGAACTCAGCTTCTGTCTGTGATGTATAGAAGCTCATGAGTGCTGCGATAGAGAATGTAAGGTACTTAGGAAGCTTGTTAAACTTATTAACATATCCTAAGAATGAAGGTAAACATCTAGCTTCCCACTTAGATACTGAGTTAAGTGAAATGCTTAATAATCTATGGTCTACGAATGGGTTAAGGAATCTGTCAATAACAGCCTTAGCGAACTCTTCGCAATCTTCCTTAGAAAGTGAAAGTGTAGGAATAACTTCATTGTAAAGTGTCTCTTCCATGTACTTTCTGATTACAGGATCCTTCATAGAATTCTCTACATTGTCATTACCAGCAAGGAATGAAGCTAATACAAATGATGTATGAGATCCGTTAAGGATTCTTACCTTTCTTTCCTTGTATGGATGATGATCCTTAGTAAATACTACATTAAGTCCAGCTTCCTTGAATGGAAGTTCCTTCTCAAGCTGCTCAAGTGGAAGATTAGAATCACTCTCTACAACCCAGAGACCGAATACTTCAGCTCTGTCGATAAGCTGATCCTCATATCCCCATTCCTCGCAAAGCTTAGCTGCGTCTTCTCTTGGATATCCTGGAACAATTCTATCTACGAGTGTTGGGCAGAATGAGCAGTAATTGTTAACCCAATCCTTGAATCCATCTTCAAGTCCCCAAAGCTCGATAAACCTCATGATGCACTTCTTTAATTCAATACCATTATCAGCGATAAGCTCACATGGAAGTAAGATAAGTCCCTTATCTGCTGCTCCGTTGAACTTCTGATATCTCTTGTAAAGGAGCTGTGTAAGCTTTCCTGGGTATGTCTTAGGAGGACGTGCATTAGGATCGTTATCTGTCTCGTCAAATACGATACCAGCCTCTGTTGTATTAGAAACGATGAATCTAAGAGTCTCGCTTGTACCATACTCAATGTACTTGTCATAATCCTCAATAGCTGCAACTGCATCTACTACTGATGTAATCTGACGTGTGATTTCCTTAGGCTCTCCATCAACAAAACCTCTTAACTGAAGTGTGTACTGGCATTCCTGATCATGGAATCTCTCAAGTGTACCGAACTCGATAGGCTTAACGATAACAACACCACCGTTGAAATCTGTCTTCTCATTAGTTACATCGAAGATATAATCAACGAATGCTCTAAGGAAGTTACCCTCACCGAACTGCATAACCTTAACAGGTCTGTCAACTGCATGTGTAATACTCTTGTTTAATCTCTGCATCTTAAATCTCCTTTTTTCATTGGGAATAATCCGTTCTACGATAACGGTCCCTGATTATTAACCAGTAAATGGTATGTAAATAAGTGCATGTAAGCGCTTTCATAAATAAAATATACTTAAAAATGCTCTAAGTCAATACATTTTTCTGCTTTTTAAAAAATTCTTACATTACACTTGTTTTTATAATAATACCATTGTATAATTCATTTATCAATATGTAAGCGCTTACATTTATTCATTTTTTATCGATTTTTGTTAAGCGATACATTTACATTCGTCAAGAGATGAGGTCGCACATGAATATTAATATATATGATGTTTCTAAAAAAGCTGGTGTATCCATAGCAACAGTTTCAAGGGTTCTTAACGGCAACACCAGGGTTTCTGAAAAGACAAGAGACAAAGTTATTAATGCAATGAAAGAATTAGACTACACTCCTAATGTATTTGCAAGAGGATTAGGTCTTAATACTATGAAGACAATTGGCATTATGTGCATAGATTCATCTGATATATACCTTGCCAACGCTGTTTACTATCTTGAACAGGAGCTTCGCAAATACAACTACGACTCTATTCTTTGCTGCACTGGTAAAGATTATAATAATAAGAAGAATTATCTCGAGCTTCTTTTGAGTAAAAGAGTTGACGGAATTATTCTTGCAGGTTCACAGTTTGTAGAAAATACCAGTGAGCATAATAACGACTACATTATTAATGCAGCTAAAGATGTCCCCATAGTGCTGGTCAACGGCTATCTGGACGCTGCCAACATTTATTCAGTAATGTGCAATGATGAAGAAGCTGTATACAATGCAACAAAACTCTTGATAAATAATTCACATCGTAATATAGTTTATTTATATACGAGTACTTCATACAGTGGCATGAATAAGTACCGCGGCTATCTTAAAGCAATTAATGAAGCCGGTATTACTCTCCCGGATGAATTCCATCATCTGTGTGGCAAGAACATATCTCATGCCAGGGATTATCTTACATATCTATATGATAAAGGTATGAAGTTTGATGCCGTTATGACATCTGATGACTCTATCGCTGCCGGTGCTGTCAAGTTTGCACATACTCACGGAATCAGAATTCCTGAGGATTTAGAGGTTATTGGATACAATAACTCTGTTCTTTCATTATGTACAGAACCTGAACTTACCTCTATTGACAGTAAGGTTGAGGAACTATCCTCATGCGCGGTAAGCGTGCTAATGAAGGTTTTATCCGGTGAAGATGCTGACAATCACAGTATCATCGCCGCTGATATAATAAAACGCAACACAACAATATTTTAATTCACAGGAGGATTATGAATCATGAAACAGTTCATGGACAAAGACTTTTTACTTTCAACTCCAACAGCTCAGCATTTATTCCACGATTATGCAGCTAAGATGCCAATACTTGACTATCACTGCCATATCAACCCTAAGGAAATCGCTGAAGACAGAAAGTTCGAGAACATCACACAGGTATGGCTTGGTGGCGATCATTACAAGTGGCGTCAGATGAGAACTAACGGTGTTGATGAGAAGTACATCACAGGTGATGCTTCTGACCGCGAGAAGTTCCAGAAATGGGCTGAGACTCTTGAGATGGCTATCGGTAACCCACTTTATCACTGGAGCCACCTTGAACTTCAGAGATACTTCGGATACAACGGTATTCTCAACGGCGATACAGCTGAGGAAGTATGGAATCTCTGTAATGCAAAGCTACAGGAAGATTCTATGTCAGTTCGTAACCTTATCAAGCAGTCAAATGTTACATTAGTTTGTACAACAGATGATCCTGTTGACTCACTTGAGTGGCATCAGGTTCTTAAGGATGATAAGACATTTGACGTACAGGTACTTCCTGCATGGAGACCTGACAAGGCTATGAACATCGAAAAGCCAGAATATCTTGATTACCTTGAGACATTATCTAATGTAAGCGGAATTAAAGTTAATTCATTCGCTTCATTAATAGATGCTCTTAGAAACCGTATGGATTTCTTTGCTTCTATGGGATGCTCAGTATCTGATCACGCTCTTGAGTATGTAATGTACAAGCCATACACAGAAGAAGAAATCGAAGCAATCTTTGCTAAGAGATTCTCAGGTTCTGCTATCACAACAGAAGAGATGAACAAGTTCAAGACAGCATTCATGGTATCTGTAGGTAAAGAATACAATAAGCGTAACTGGGTAATGCAGTTACATTACGGTACAATCCGTGATAACAACAGACTTCGTTATGACCAGTTAGGACCAGATACAGGTTATGACTGCATCAATACATATGACTGCTCTGCTGAGATGGCTCAGTTCCTTAACGCACTTAACGCTACAGATGAGCTTCCTAAGACAATCATTTACTCACTTAACCCTTCAGTTAACGCTGCTATCGGAACAGTTATCGGATGCTTCCAGGATTCTAAGGCTGTTGGCAAGATTCAGCAGGGTTCAGCTTGGTGGTTCAATGATCATAAGGTTGGTATGACTAACCAGATGACAAGCCTTGCTAACTTAAGTCTTCTTGGTAACTTCATCGGAATGCTTACAGATTCAAGAAGCTTCCTCTCATACACAAGACATGAGTACTTCAGAAGAATCATGTGCGAGCTTATCGGTGGATGGGTAGAGAATGGTGAATACCCAGCAGATGAGAAGGCATTAAAGAAGATTGTTGAAGGTATCTCATACAACAATGCTGTAAGATACTTTGGATTCGACCTTTAATTAATACCTGAAAAGATAAAAGCCGCTGCCACAATATTTGTGGTAACGGCTTTTTATTATAACTCCTATTACTTTTTATTCCTTGTCTTTTCCATCACATCCAGTGTATGCATTTTGCCTGATGCGTCTCTCTTATGCTTTGGCACTTCTCCTGCTTCTGAATTAAATATACCAACATTCTGGTCTTTATTATGCTTTGCTGCACATGCCGGGCAATATCTTCCATATCTGATATCTGCACCACAGTCCTCGCATTTTATATAACTGTCTGAACCATCAGGAATCTCAATTCTTCCTTCTCTTAAATACTTATTAATAATCGATACAGGAACTCCGGTTCCTCGTGAAATATTAGATGCATTTGAAGGTCCATTTTCTTCAATGTACTTTCTTACCTTGCCAAATGATGTCAGTTCTTCCTGACCACAATGATCACACTTAAAAACCTCGCCAAATGCATATCTCATAAGTTCTCCGCATTTTGGACATATCTTCGCACGCTCATACTTAATCATTGTTTCTATATGCTTTTTCTCTTTTCTCATCTTTTCTCTTTGTTCTATTTCTCTTAATGATGATTCCATATTAAACCTTCTTTCCGCTCACTGCTTCTCTGAATATATCTCTTCTCTCCGTCTTTCCAACCCGATTAATTGCTCTGTCTTTATATGTTCCGTCATTCTTAATTGACTTGCTCTTATAATTTTTGTCATCCTCTTCGGGCTGCTCTTTGTTATCAGTTCTTTCAGGCTCTTTTAATGCTTTCTCAAGCATTTCTTTGTTTTTAAATGCTGAATTATCTCTGTTCATAGAAAGCATCTGACGCTGCTTCTGGTTTATATACTGTTCAAGTTGTGAATTATTAACACTGAGCTGACAGCCATAAAGAACCTTAGTTTCATTAATAATTACTTTTCTTACAATTATTCCCATAAGACTATAATTTTTGTTAAAATCATTAAAGACCAGTCTTACCGGCATATTAATAACATTTTCGATGTCTTCGGAACTGACAAATGAAAAGCCATTCTCACTGACATCCTTAACTATAACATCAACTGCCTTCCTATTAATTCCAAGCTGTGCAACTCCTGAAATTCCAACAAAAAGTCTGAATGCTCCCCTTCTGTTAATTTCAAAACCTTCCCCACTTGCTGTTATTTTATAAAAGCTTCCAGACTTTTCATGCACACATGCAACGCCAACACCCTTCCACACCATTGGAGACTTATTTTCTCTTATCATTACTATATTAATAGCTACACTCTCTGATGAATTAAAAGTTAAAACTTTATCGTTGATTCTTATAGGTTCTATAAATATGCTGTTATTTCCCTGACTGACAACTTTAGAAGGAAATTCAAACTTCTGCCCTTTAATACTTAATTCTATAATTATTTTATTATCAGCTGGCATCTCCTGTAAAAGCATAGTTTTTCTCCATTACACGCAATTAATAAAATAATAATAGCACATTTACAGCAATAAAAAAAGACTCTCATGCTAAACTTGCATGAGAATCTTTTTTATGATTAATTATTCTTCATCTTCTTCTGGTTCATTCCAGTTATGATATACATTCTGAACATCATCATCTTCATCTAAGAGTCCTAAGATTCTGTTCATCTTCTTAATATCATCCTCAGATGTAAGGTCTACCGTTGTCTGTGGAATCATAGTAACCTCTGCTGAAGCAAATGTTACTCCTGCATCAGCTAATGCCTGATTAACAGCATCAAACTCCTCTGGTGAAGTAAGGATTTCATAACAATCCTCTTCTTCATTAAAGTCATCTGCACCAGCATCAAGAGCTAACATCATAAGCTCATCAGCATCTCCGGTATATTCTTCCTTATCTACAATCATCTGTCCCTTGTTATCAAACATGAATGATACACAGCCCGGAGTACCAACATTACCGCCACCCTTAGTGAATGCACTACGGATATTAGAAGCTGCTCTGTTTCTGTTATCAGTAAGAGCCTCTACGATAATAGCTGTTCCGTTAGGACCATATCCTTCATATGTAACTGATTCGTAGTTAGACATATCATTACTTGCAGCTTTCTTAATAGCTCTGTCAATTGTATCATTAGGCATATTAGCTGCTTTACACTTAGCAACAACCTGTCTTAACTTACTATTATTATTAACATCCGGACCGCCTTCTTTAACAGCAATCATAAGCTCCTTACCAAGTCTTGTAAAAATCTTACCCTTAGCTGCATCATTGGCTGCCTTCTTATGCGCGATATTCGCAAATTTTGAATGTCCTGACATAAAAATACCTCATTTCAAATTATTGTTGTAACTATTCAGAGCCAGCCTCCAAAATGCTTCGCATTTTGGAGGTGTGGCGTATCCGCCAGATAGAATTTCAAAATCAGATATAGAAATGCAAGCATTTCTAATCTGATTTATGAAATTCTGCCTGGCTCTGAACAGTTACATATTAGCTTTAATCTTCTCAATCATCTCTGCATATTCAGCATCTGTAAGATACTTCTTATCTGGGTTCATAAGGAATACGCCACCCCATTCGAACTCGTCCTTATACTTAGGGCAGAGATGGAAATGAAGGTGATGACCTGTATCACCATATGCACCATAGTTAACCTTATCTGGGTGGAAAGCAGCCATGATAGCTCTTGCTACTCTTGCAACATCCTCAAAGTAAGCAGCTCTCTCTTCTACAGTTAACTCGTTCATATCACCAACATGCTTCTTATGTGCTACGATACATCTTCCAGGATGACTCTGCTCCTTGAACAGATATACCTTAGATGTCTCAAGCTCACATATCTTAATACCAAACTTAGCTACGAGGTCACCCTCTACACAATATGCACAATTCTGATCTACCATAATTATATCCTCTTTTCTATAACCAAATATAATTTAAATTCCACATTACCGAGTTCTGGCAGATACAATCTGTCAGAACTCGCATGTAATTGGCATACTCTTATGCCAATTACATTGCGTCCTTGATAGAGAAGCTGATTCTTCCCATCTTATCCTTACCCATGCACTTGCACTTTACATGATCGCCAAGTGTAAGAACATCTTCAACATGGTTGATTCTCTCATTAGAAATCTTAGAAATGTGAACCATTCCTTCCTTACCAGGAGCAAACTCTACGAATGCACCGAATTCCTTAATGCTTACAACCTTACCTTCATATATCTTGCCTTCTTCGAAGTCTTCTACGATAGTCTTGATATACTTCATAGCCTTATCCATTCCTGCCTGTTCAACACCACATACAGAAACGAATCCATCATCAGTAATATCAATCTTAACACCGCACTCATCAATGATTGCGTTGATTGTCTTACCACGCTGTCCAACTACTTCGCCAATCTTAGCAGGATCAATAGATGTCTGGATAATCTTAGGCGCATACTCACCAACAGTCTTTCTAGGCTCAGCAATAGCAGGCTTCATACATGTATCCATGATGAAAATTCTTGCTTCTCTTGTTCTTCTTATAGCCTCTTCAACGATTGGTCTTGTAAGACCGTGAATCTTAATATCCATCTGGATAGCTGTAATACCTTCTGTTGTACCTGTTACCTTGAAATCCATATCTCCGAAGAAATCTTCAAGTCCCTGGATATCAGTAAGTACAATATAATCATCATCTGTCTCGCCTGTAACAAGACCACATGAAATACCGGCTACCATTCTCTTAATAGGAACACCTGCTGCCATAAGAGACATACAAGATGCACATGTTGAAGCCATTGATGTAGAACCATTAGATTCAAATGTCTCAGAAACGGCACGGATTGCATATGGAAACTCTTCCTCTGATGGAAGTACAGGAACAAGTGCCTTCTCAGCTAATGCTCCATGTCCGATTTCACGACGTCCTGGTCCTCTTGATGGCTTAGTCTCACCTACAGAGTATGAAGGGAAATTATAGTGATGTATGTATCTCTTAGTAGTTACATTCTCATCAAGACCATCAACCTTCTGTGCCTCTGATAAAGGTGCAAGAGTAACAACATCACAGATCTGTGTCTGTCCTCTTGTAAACATTGCAGAACCATGAACTCTAGGAATAATATCAACCTCAGCTGCAAGTGGTCTGATCTGGTTAATAGCTCTTCCATCTGGTCTCTTGTGATCCTTTAAAATCATCTTACGTACAGTCTTCTTCTGGTACTGGTAAACAGCCTCACCAAGAACTGCAAGCCATTCCTCGTTATCTGCAAATGCTTCCTTCATCTTCTCAGTTACAGCATCAATATTCTTCTCTCTTGTCTGCTTGTCATCTGTGAATACAGCAACCTCCATCTCTTCTGGAGATACAACCTGCTTCATAGCCTCAAACATCTCTGCAGGAACAGCACAGCTTACATAAGAATGCTTTTCCTTGCCAACCTCAGCAACAATCTTATCAATAAATGCAATGATTGTCTGGTTGATATCATGAGCCTTATATATAGCCTCAATCATCTTGTCTTCTGGAATCTCATTAGCTCCGGCTTCAATCATGATAACCTTCTGCTTAGTTGAAGCAACTGTAAGCTGAAGATCTCCATCCTGCCACTGTGCCTGAGATGGGTTAACGATGAATTCTCCATCAATCATACCAATCTGTGTTGTAGCACATGGACCGTCAAATGGAATATCTGAAATAGATGTAGCAATAGCAGAACCAATCATAGCAAGTAATTCTGGTCTGCAATTTTCATCAACTGACATAACCATGTTATTAAGAGTAACATCATTACGATAGTCCTTAGGGAATAATGGTCTCATAGGTCTGTCGATAACTCTTGATGTAAGGATAGCATTCTCAGATGCCTTACCTTCTCTCTTGTTAAATCCACCAGGAATCTTTCCTGCGGCATACATCTTCTCTTCATATTCAACGCTTAATGGGAAGAAATCAATTCCTTCTCTTGGTTCTTTAGATGCTGTTGCTGTTGAAAGAACAACAGTATCACCATAATGCATTAACGCAGCACCGTTAGCCTGTGCACACACTCTGCCGATATCAACTCTTAAAGTTCTTCCGGCGAGTTCCATTTCATACTGTTTAAACATATGAACTCCTTCCATAAAAAATATATATTTAACAGAAGGTCCGAAACAACTGAAAAACACACCATAAACTACCGCCATGATATACATTTCAGTGGTCTCGGGGTATCCCTTCTGCCATTAACAACGCAATAGGGCGGAGTTATACACTCCGCCCTGATTAATTACTTTCTTAAGCCTAAACGCTCAATAAGATTTCTGTAAGATTCAATATCTGTATCCTTAAGATATGCAAGTAAAGCTCTTCTCTTACCAACCATCTTAAGAAGACCTCTTCTTGAGTGGTGATCCTTCTGGTTAACCTTAAGATGTTCTGTTAACTCAGCGATTCTTTCTGTTAAGATAGCTACCTGAACTTCTGGAGAACCTGTGTCTCCTGGCTTTCTTCCATAAGTAGCAATGATTTCTGCTTTCTTTTCCTTAGATATCATGTCTAAATCCTCCTAAATATTAATCTCCTGCCACTAAGCTTCAGGTCGGAGTGTCCTACAGCTGGGTGACGGCTCATACTTGATTATTGTAACACAGGCATTAAACCTTTGCAAGTATTAATTATCCAATAAGAAACATATTTCTTGCAAAATCCGAATCTGCCGCAATCTGTCTCTTCAATCCTTCTACATCTTCAAACTTCATCTCTGGTCTTATAAAATGTATGAATTCAACATCAACCTTCTTGCCATACACATCCTTGTCAAAATCAAAAAGAAACGTCTCAACACTTATCTCCGGTGCATCACTTACTGTAGGCTTAGTTCCTAAGTTAGTAACCCCGTAGAATTTTTCACCATCAATAGTCGTCTGGGTAGCATATACTCCATTAGGTGGCAGGAGCTTATACTCCGTCGGATATATGTTAATAGTAGGGAAATCCAGCTTCCGTCCAAGCTGGTTTCCTATTGAAACCACACCTGTAACATTAAACGGTCTGTTAAGAAGAACATTTACTGTTTCCATATGGCCAACCTTTAATTCTTCTCTTATATATGTACTGCTGATTTCCTTATCCTGATATTTTTCTTTTTCAACAATAATAGTTGTAAAGCCAAGTTCTTCTCCTGCTTTTGCAAGCATTGCTGCATCACCTGCCCTGTCTTTTCCAAAACGGTAATCAGTACCTACAACAACATACTTTGCATGCAGCTTGTCAATAAGAATCCTGTGTATAAAATCTTCAGGCTCCATATGCATGAACTCATCTGTAAAAGGATATTCAATCTCAACATCTATGCCAAAGCCTTCACACAGTCTGCGTCTTTCACTGCTTGTAGATATAAAATGCTGATACTTCTGTGGACATATCGAAAGTGGCAGGCTGTCAAATGTAAACAAAACTGCAAGCAGATTCTCCTCATCTGCTTTCTGCCTTACAATCTCAATGAGCTTCTGATGTCCTGTATGAATTCCATCGAATTTTCCTAATGTAACTGCACTTTCCTTATTTAATTGAAAATCATCTGTTCCATGAATATATTCCAAAGATGATCACGCCCCTTTACTTGTTGTCTTCGTAAAATATCTTAACCGGATAAAGCACTTCATCTCGAAATTCATATACACCGATAAAGCATTTATCAGAATCGTACACTCTGTATTTCTCATTATCACTGATTGCAGCATCTGCTGGTATCTGTTCTCTTGACAACTTATTGCCATTGTGAAGATACCGGCTGTATTCTTCTGCAAATGTTATCTCCTGATAATCACTGAATATCTTATCTATGCCAGTTATCCTGTCTTCTATTTCACCCTTTAACACAAGAGCCGATATCTGGTTAAGTGTAAGTGTATCATCAAGCATGAATTCACCTACCCGCGTTCTTGTAAGCTTCATCATACATGCTCCACACCCAAGCTTCTTACCTATATCATCACATAATGACCTGATATAAGTCCCCTTCGAGCAGTCAACAGTAATAGTAACTGTTTTCTGTTTATCCGAAAGATTGATATCATTCACCCTTAATGTATTAATATGGACAGTTCTTGGTTTTCTTTCAATCTCAATACCTTTTCTTGCAAGCTCATAAAGCTTCTGTCCATTATGCTTTAAAGCTGAATACATAGGCGGTATCTGTTCATACTCACCTATGAATTCATTACATGCTTTAAGGACATCCACTTCACTCACATTAACCTCTGACTGGGCAACAATTTTCCCTGATATATCAAGAGTATCTGTCGTTGTGCCAAGAAGCATTACAGCCTCATAAGTCTTTCCCCAGTCAGTTATAAGGTCACACAGCTTTGTAGCCTTACCGATGCACACAGGAAGCACCCCGACCGCATCAGGGTCAAGTGTGCCTGTGTGACCAATTTTTTTAGTTTTAAGTATTCCCCGAAGCTTTGCAACTACATCATGAGATGTAAATCCCTGCTCCTTATATACATTTAAAACACCATTCATGCATTATCCTCATTATACTGCTGCTCAATCATTTCGCCAATCTTATTAACGATACTGTGGACATTGCCCTTAGCAGAGAATCCTGCTGCCCTCACATGTCCTCCACCGCCAAATGCTGTGGCGATTCTTGCAACATCAATCATTTTCTTTGAACGAAGACTTACTTTGTATTCGTCCTTATCTGTTTCATAAAGGAATATAGCCACTTCAACTCCGTCTGTTAAGCGTAACTGCTCAATAATTCCACCAAGTTCTTTGCCAGTGACACCATAGAAATTCATTTCTTCAATAGATACACTTGAAAATATACATCTGCCATCATAAAACAACACACTTTCAAGCAAAGCTCTTCCAAGAATCTGGTTCTGGATATAACTCTTCTTATAAAAGCTGTTATCGATAATGTCAGAATAATCAATTCCCATCTCCATCATCTTTCCGGCAATATCCATTGTCCTTCTTGATGTACAGCTGTACTTAAACACACCTGTATCATGGATTATTCCTGTATATATGCACTCTGCAACATTTTTATCGACCTTATCCTCGTCAAATGTTGTATAGAGAACTTCACATGCCGAACTTGACTGTGGCTCTACATAATTAACATCAGCAAATGAATTATTGCTTATATGATGATCTATGCAGATAGTCTTATCAGCATTTTCAAAGCAGCTCATAAATGGTTCAATTCTGTCCATTGAACTGCAGTCAAGTACTACGAATAAATCAAAATGCTTATCCTCAGCCTCATGCTTAATATCATTAATACCAGATAGATAATTAAATTCATCTGACGGCTTTTCAAGATAAACAGTAACCTCGCACTCAGGAAGATTCTTCCTGATATAATTATATAAACCTAATGTTGAACCAACACAGTCACCATCAGGACGGATATGTCCTGTGATACCTATAACCTTTGCATGTCCGATTTCTTCAATAATATTCATGACTAACCTCTTTATTCTGTCTCGTCTTCAACCTCAACGTGCATCTTATTATCATGTTCTGTAACTTCATCAATAAGCTTAGACATATTAATACCATACTCAATTGACTGATCAAGAATGAATCTTATTTCAGGAGTATTTCTTAAATTGACAGTTCTTGCAAGCTGTCTTCTTATATATCCTTCTGCACTCTTAAGACCTGTAATCGTATCCTTCTGTGACTTTTCATCACCAAGAACACTTATATATGCCTTACATGTCTTAAGGTCAGGAGCGACCTCAACCGCTACAACCGAAGTCATAGGGTTGATTCTAGGGTCTTTAATCTCACTTCTGATTATATTACTTAATTCTTTCAATACCTCGCCGTTAATACGGGTATTCTTTACACTATTTTTACGCATATATTCTCCAAATAAAAACTAAATCCTATCTTGGCACTTCAACCATGATATGTGCTTCAATCATATCCTCTGGCTGGATATCATTGAACTTTTCAAATACCATACCACACTCAGTACCTGCCTTGATTTCCTTAACCTCATCCTTGAAGTGCTTAAGAGATGCGATAGGTCCTTCATAAACCTTCTCACTTCCTCTTGTTATACGGACAACAGAATCCCTTGTAATTCTTCCCTCTTCAACGATACAGCCGGCAATATTACCAACTCCTGAAGCCTTGAATATCTGCATGATTCTTGCATGACCGATAATCTTTTCTTCATAGATAGGCTCAAGCATACCCTTAAGGGCTGCCTCAACATCTTCAATTGCATTATAGATAACACTGTAAAGTCTTAAATCTACCTTTTCTCTCTCTGCAACAATTCTTGCCTGATTATCAGGCTTAACGTTAAATGCAATGATGATAGCATTAGAAGCTGATGCAAGTACTACGTCGGATTCATTAACATTACCAACACCACCATGAATTACCTTAACAACAACCTCTTCATTAGAAAGTCTTACAAGACTTGACTTAACAGCCTCAACAGAACCCTGTACATCAGCTTTGATGATAATATTAAGTTCCTTCATATTACCAGCCTGAATCTGCTCAAAGAGTGCATCAAGAGATACCTTATGCTTAGTATCATCAAGAAGCTTCTTTCTTCCCTCGCTGATAAATGTCTCTGCTGTACTTCTTGCTTCCTTCTCAGAATCTGCAGCCATAATGATTTCACCTGCATTAGGAACATCATTAAGACCAAGAATCTCAACCGGAGTAGATGGTCCGGCAACCTTTACTCTGTTACCCTTATCATCAATCATGGCTCTTATCTTACCATAGCAAGAACCTGCTGATACAGCATCTCCCACATGAAGAGTACCCTTCTGTACAAGGATAGATGCTACAGGACCACGTCCCTTATCAAGCTCAGCCTCAATAACAATACCTCTTGCCTTTCTGTCAGGGTTAGCCTTAAGTTCATTAACCTCTGCTGTAAGAAGAATCATATCAAGAAGCTCATCAATACCCTGCTTAGTATGTGCTGATACTGGAACAAATGTAGTAGAACCGCCCCAGTCTTCTGCAATAAGTCCATACTCAGTAAGCTCCTGCTTAACCTTCTCGATATTAGCATTAGGCTTATCAATCTTATTGACAGCAACAATAATCTCAACACCTGCTGCCTTTGCATGGTTAATAGCCTCAATTGTCTGTGGCATTACACCATCATCTGCAGCTACAACAAGAATAGCAATATCTGTAGCCTGAGCACCACGCATTCTCATAGCTGTAAATGCTTCATGACCCGGAGTATCAAGGAATGTAATAAGATTACCATTTACATTTACCTGGTAAGCACCTATCTTCTGTGTGATTCCGCCTGACTCCTTAGCTGTCACATGAGTTTCTCTGATTGCATCAAGTAATGAAGTCTTACCATGATCAACGTGTCCCATAACGCAGACAACTGGTGGTCTTGGAACAAGCTTATCCTCTGGTTCTTCATCTTCCTTAAGAAGTTCTGCAATAACATCAACCTTCTCTTCATGCTCACATATGCAGTTGAACTCGAGAGCAATCTCTTCTGCTGCATCATAATCTATCTCTTCGTTAATAGTAACAACCTTACCCTGTAAGAACAGCTTCTTAACAAGTGCTGCAGGAGCTACCTTCATCTTATCTGCAAGTTCCTTGATAGTAAGAGTATCTGGAAGAACAAGCTGCTTGATTGTCTCTTCTTCCTTTTCCTTCTTCTCAGGCTTTGTCATAGGCTTCTTATCAAATCTGCTGTTAGCGAACTTAAGATTTTCCTTAGCCTCATTATCTCTCTTTCTGTCATTCTTCTTGCTGTCTATTCTTGAATCATGTCTTCTTGAATCTGGCTTAGCTGAAAAATCAAACTCTTCCTTAGGTGCAGAATCTCTTCTGTCATTATTTCTTCTCTGACCTCCGTTAAATCCTCCACGGTTCTGGTCATTATCCTTTCTGAAGCCGCCATTTCCAGACTGTCCGTTTCTGTCATTTCTGAAACCGCCGTTATTGTTTCGGTCATTGTTTCTATAACCGCCATTATTATCACGATTACCATAACCACCATTGTTGTTACGGTCATTATTTCTGTAACCGCCATTATTGTTACGGTCGTTATTTCTGTAACCGCCGTTGTTATCACGGCCGCCATTACCTCGGTCATTGTTTCTGTAGCCACCGTTGTTGTTACGGTCGTTATTTCTGTAACCGCCATTGTTATCACGGCTGCCATTATTACGGTCATTATTTCTATATCCACCGTTGTTACGGTCATTATTTCTGTAACCACCATTATTATCACGGTTACCATAGCCGCCATTACCACGGTCATTATTTCTGTAGCCGCCGTTGTTATCGCGCTGTCCGTCTCTGTTATTATTGTTATCTCTTCTAGAATTCTTATCCCTTGAACTGTTCTGTGGGAAATATACCTGTGAGATATGCTTCTTATCATCAGCATTGCCAGACTTATTCTGTGTTCCCTGCTGTGGCTGCTTTGGAGCCTGATTCTGCTGTCTGTTATCCCTGTTATCATTCTTTACAGGCTGTGACTGCTTTGCTGGCTGTGCTGCCGGCTTATTCTCAACCTTAGGTGCAGGAGCAAACTTCTTTCTCACACTTGAAATTTCTGCATCTGTAAGTCCGCTTACAGACTTATAAGTCTTCTCGCTGTTGCTAAGCATATCAGTAATATCCTTAGATGTTATATTTAATTCTTTTGCCAATTCATGTACTCTCATATTTGCCATTTAACCTCTTTTCCAAATAACAGCACTGCTGTTATTCTAAACCCTGTTCAAAATATTTTTCTATGGTTTTTGCGAATCCTTCATCAAGGACTGCTAATGATGCGCGGAACTCTTTTCCTATCGCGTGGCCAATGCTTACCTTGTCACTGAAAAAATGTATTGGAACCTTGTAATAAGTACACATATTCGTAAACATTTTCTTAGTGTTATCTGAAGAATCATCTGCAACAATAACTGTGAATGCCTTTCCGGTCTTAACAGCTTTCTCTGTCGAAAACTCTCCGCTTGCAACCTTTCCGGCTTTCTGCGCCAGTCCAATCATATTAAGGATTTTCTGTTTATTTCCCAATATTATTCAGCTCCTTTGCTAACTCATCATAGATACCCGGATCTACTGCCATCTTAAACGACCTTTCAAGCCCCTTATTCTTAAAGGCTTTTGCAAGGCATTCCTCACTGGCGCATATATAAGCCCCTCTGCCATTCTTCCTGCCTGTAGTATCTATAACGATTGATTCGTCCTGTGTCTTCAGAATACGGATTAAATCTTTCTTATCCTTCATCTGACCGCAGCCAATACACTGTCTTTGTGGAATCTTCTTTACTGTAGCCACTATGCATCACTCCTAATAATTATTCTTCATCAAGGCTTATTTCAGATGGTTCAACATACTCTTCGTCTAAATTCTCTTCTTCTGTATGTTCTTCAGGTTCAGCCTCACTCTTAATATCAATTCCATATCCTGTAAGCTTTGCAGCAAGTCTTACATTCTGTCCCTGCTTACCGATTGCTAATGAAAGCTGCTGTTCAGAAACAACAATCTTAGCCTTCTTCTCTTCATCATCAGCTACTGCTGAAACAACCTTTGCAGGGCTTAATGCATTAACAATAAGCTGTGCTGAATTACTGTCCCACTCAATGATATCAATCTGCTCATTGCCAAGTTCATTAACAATAGCCTTAACTCTTGCGCCGTTAATACCAACACATGCACCTACTGGATCAACATTTGCAACATTGGCTCTAACTGCCATCTTTGTTCTTGATCCGGCTTCTCTTGCAATGCCCATGATTTCAACAACACCATCTTTAATCTCTGTAACTTCTTCTTCGAAAAGCTTCTTAACAAGCTCCTGTGACTTTCTTGAAACTCTTACAACAGGACCACCCTTTTCTCTGTTAATTACATCAACAACATATAACTTGATTCTGTCGCCCGGCTTGAACTCTCTGTCCTTAAACTTATCATCAGCCTTAAGTACTGTCTGGAGTCTTCCAAGATCAATTGTAAGGTCACCGTTATCAGCAACTCTCTGTACAATACCTGTAATAAGCTCCTTCTCCTTAGAGTGGTACTCATTGTAAAGTGCATTCTTTTCCTGCTCTCTTATAGTCTGTACAATAGTATTCTTTGCATTCTTGGCTGCCTTTCTTGAGAACTCCTCAGACTTAACTTCAACTGTGATAACATCACCAAGCTGGCAGTCAGGCTTAATCTTTCTTGCATCCTCTAATGATATATCTGTACCTGAAACATATTTTTCTTTCTTATTCTCTCTGTTCTCAGGAACAATAACTTCCTCAACAACAGTTCTGTCAGAATAAATGTGGAAATCACCTGTTCTTCTGTCTAACTCAACGCGTCCGTTGTCAGCCTTATCAAATTCAGCCTTGTACTCATCCATAAGAGATTTCTCGATAGCTGCAAACATAATCTCTTTATCGATTCCGTTCTCCTTCTCAAGAGCATCAAGTGCCATAATTAATTCCTTATTCATTGCTTTTAATTTCCTCCAAAAATATATTATACTTCATCCACAAATGCCCATCTGATCATAGCCAGATTGCTTCTGTCAAATGTTTTAGTTACATCATCAATACTGATTGTTACCGTATCTTTATCATATTCCTTAAGAACCCCGGAATATTCCTTAGATTTATCAACAGGACTGAATAATTTAATCTCAATCATTCTGCCGATACTCTTTTCATAATCCTTCTCTTTCTTAAGAGGTCTTGTAAGACCCGGAGAACTCACCTCAAAAATATACTGGTCATCAATGTAATTCTCCCTGTCCAGTATCTCATTGAAAGCCCTGCTCACATTCTGACAGTCATCAATAGTAACTCCGCCTTCTTTGTCAATGTAGACACGCAGATACCAGTCACTGCCTTCCTTCACGTAGTCAACATCAAAAAGTTCCACGCCGTTAGCTTCAACAACCGGCTGTATAAGCTGTGCTGTCTTAGCTTCATAGCTTTCTCTTTTTCCCATGCAGTACTCACCCTTTCTAAAAATATTCAGTTTTCTTATATATGAACGAAAGAGTGGACATCTCTGCCCACTCTTTCCGTATCACATATAGTAGCTTGTAGGGGAATCGAACCCCTGATTCCGCCGTGAGAGGGCGGCGTCTTAGCCTCTTGACCAACAAGCCATAACCTGTGTTGTCTTGCAGTTGTGTACCGCAGCAACAATGATATCTTAACTCAATTATCAGAATCCGTCAAGCACTTTTTTGAAATTTTTTCAAAAATTTCCAAAAAATATTTCAAAACCTTCAAAAAAGCGCTTAAATACTGGATTCCCAGCCAATCAATAATCTTATGCAAAACTAAAAATTGCTGTAAATACTCCTGCACTTGCGATTCCCATAATCACTCCTGCAAGCAAAACTCCTAATAAAACAGCTATTACACTCTTCTTAAATCCCATATCAAGAAAGCTTGCTGCAAGTGTTCCTGTCCATGCTCCTGTTCCAGGAAGTGGAATTCCAACAAAAAGTAATAACGCTACAAAAAGACCTCTTCCAGCCTTCTGCTTAAGCTTCTCTCCACCCTTGTGTCCTTTTTCGATACAGAAGGTAAAGAACTTTCCAATATATTTCTTATCCTTGCCCCACTCCAGCACCTTTCTTGCAAAAAGGTAAATAACCGGTACAGGAAGCATATTGCCTATTACACACACAATGTATGACTGTAATAAAGGTAACTGGAATCCCTGTGATACAGGAATAGCACCTCTTAACTCAATAAGTGGAACCATAGAAATAAGAAAAATATACAAATACTTTTTAAACATACTATCTCCTATTTAATTTAATAATAAACAGTTATTGATGATACATAACATTTGTAAAAAAATCAAGTATATTATATATTCTCAATCTGCCAGTCAATCGGTTCTACCCCATTAGCCTTTAAAAATTCATTGCACTGGCTGAAATGCTTACAGCCAAAAAAACCCCTGTACGCAGATAATGGACTCGGATGCGGTGCTTTAAGAATAAGATGCTTAGGGTTGTTAAGCATTGACGCCTTCCTCTGTGCAGGCGAACCCCACAGCATATATACAATAGGTCTGTCCTGCATATTTACGGCATTAATAACAGCGTCTGTAAACTGCTCCCAGCCGTGTCCCTGATGCGAATTAGCCTGATGTGCCCTTACAGTAAGTACTGTGTTAAGCAGAAGAACACCCTGGTCAGCCCATTTCTTAAGATATCCATTATTAGGAATATAACAGCCACAGTCATCATGCAGTTCCTTATATATATTCTTAAGTGAAGGCGGTGCTTCCTCTCCCGGAAGTACCGAGAAAGACAGCCCGTGTGCCTGATGTACATTATGATAAGGATCCTGACCAAGTATTAGTACCTTAACCTTACTAAGCGGTGTAAAATGAAACGCATTGAATATATCATCTGCCGGTGGATATACAACATATTTGCTGTATTCGTCCTTAACAAATGTAAACAGTTCCCTGTAATAAGGCTTTGAATATTCACCTTTAATAGCAGGAAGCCAGTCATTATCTATCATTGACATAGTATTTATTGTCCTTTCCAGTATGAAAACTCAATCTTACATCAAACGCATAGGAATTCCCTCATCAGCAAGGTATTTCTTAAGTTCCATAATATCAAGTTCTTTATAATGAAAAAGTGAAGCTGCAAGTGCCGCATCAGCCTTTCCCTTAGTAAATGCATCAAGAAAATGTTCTTTACTTCCCGCACCGCCTGAAGCAATTACAGGTATTGAGACATTTGACGCAATTGTATTAGTAAGTTCAATATCATATCCGGCTTTAGTTCCATCGCAGTCCATACTTGTAAGAAGAATCTCTCCTGCTCCAAGTTTCTCTGCCTTCATTGCCCATTCAACAGCATCCATGTGCATATCAACTCTTCCGCCATTCTTATATATGCTCCAATGACCGTCGCTATTCCTCTTGGCATCAATTGCAACAACAACGCACTGGCTGCCAAACTTGTCAGCCGCATCAGATATAAGCTGTGGATTCATAATAGCTGCCGTATTAATTGATATCTTGTCAGCGCCCTCTCTTAAAAGCACCTTGAAATCATCAACACTTCTTATTCCACCGCCTACTGTAAACGGAATGAAAACTTTCTCAGCCACTCTTCTTACAAGGTCAACAGTTGTATTTCTTCCATCACTTGAAGCTGTAATATCAAGAAATACAAGCTCATCTGCACCTGATTTGTCATACATTGATGCAACCTCAACAGGATCTCCTGCATCTCTTAAATCAACAAAATTAGTTCCTTTGACAACTCTTCCATCCTTGCAGTCAAGGCATGGTATAATTCTTTTAGTAAACATCAGCAACTCCTTTTAGCAATTATAATGACGCAAAGTTCTTTAATATCTTAAGTCCTACTTCGCTGCTCTTTTCCGGATGGAACTGACACGCAAACACATTGCCTCTCTCAACCGAAGCATGAATATGAGTAGTATATTCTGTAGATGCAGCAACAATATTTTCATCTGCTGCCTTAAGATAATAAGAATGTACAAAATACACATAAGGATTTCCTTCAAGTCCCTTAAAAAGCTTTGCCCCCGACTTTACATCAAGAGAATTCCATCCCATATGTGGAATCTTAAAGCCCTCCTTAGCAGGAATTTTCAATATCTTTCCCGGAAGGATATCAAGTCCTTCTGCTCCCGGAGTCTCATCACTTTCTTTAAACAGAAGCTGTAATCCCAAGCATATTCCAAGAAACGGAGTTCCATTATGTGTTACCTTCTTAATAGTATCAACAAGTCCGAACTTATCAAGATTGTTCATTGCATCTCCAAATGAACCAACTCCCGGAAGAATAACCTTGTCAGCCTGTAAGATTTCACTTGAATCTCTTGATACTAAAACTTCCTCTCCTAATGATACCAGTGCCTTTTCCACACTCTTAAGATTGCCTGCATCATAATCGATAATTGCTATCATTGTACTGCCTTTCCATATTCCTTTATTTTTAAGTAATAATTCGTGAAATCACTGTTAGACATATCTGCCAGTGATATTCCCTGTGCTTCAGATATCTTAAATGTGTTCTGTAAAGCATCAATTATGTTCTGATACTCTGCTTTAAACTTATCATCAATTCCAAGTTCCTGTGCTGTAGAACGGAATGTATTATATCTGTCTATTCCCTTAATAAGTGCATCCAACGCCTCTGTTTTCATATTAAGACTCATATAATTCTCATAAGAATCATACTGTCTCTTGACATACATTATGGTAGATGCCTGTTCATACAGAGTCTTATCGTTGGAATTAAGCTTCATTCCATTAAGCTTGGAATATGCTTTATCATACTCACCATTATTATAGTATGTCTTTGCCTGTGAAGAATTAGTATTATAATATAATGCTGAATTCAAAACACTGATAAGTACTACAACTCCGGCAACAAAAAGAACAAGCATAACCAGTGAAAGCGGCTTGATTTTAAGAATATCTCCAGGTTTTGGAGGTTCTTTAGGTTTCTTCTCTTTCTTAGGCTTAGGCTGCTTTACTTTTTTAGGCTTTGCCGCCTTCTTCTGCTCTGCCGCCTGCTTTTTCTTTTCTTTCTTCTCTGTAGCAGCTGCCTTTTTTAACTCTTTATTCTTCTGTTTTTCTTCATTATCGAGTCTTTCAGCCTCTTCTTCAGCCTTTTCTTCTTCTATTCTTTTTGCCTTCATCTGGGCAAGTCTGTACTTAAATCTTGCAAAGAAGCCTTTCTTAGGTGCTTCTGAATCATCAAGAGTATCCTTATTGCCGAATACATCTTCTATTATCTGTTCATTCTCATCCTTAGGTTCTCCATTATCAGCTTCCGGCTTGTCTGCAGACTTATCCTCTGATGAAGTATTTTCGCCATTACCATTATCTGCAGCCTCTTCCTTAGGACTCTCATCTTCAAGACTGTCGAAAAATACTTTCTTTATCTTCTTAAAAAAGCTGTCCTTCTTCGGCTTTTCAGGTTTTATCTTGCTTTCATCTACCTGAACGCTTTCTTTCTTTTCAGGCTCTTTGTTATCTGCTTCTTCATTGCCGGCTTCTGTCTGTGCTGCATCTGGTTCAGTATTATTATCTGAATCTGCCTTGTTATCGTCAGGCTCTGTCTCATTTACCTGTGAATCATTTTTTTCTTTCTCAGCAAGTTCCTCTTCTAATGCCTGAGCCTGCGCCTGTGCTTCCGCACGCTTAAGCTCATCTCCCTGATTCAATAAATCATCTATTGAAATGCTGTCAGTATCAGCTTTGACATCATCTATCAAATCATCAAGATTCATATTCATAAGTCTTTCCATGTCATTATCAGACAGTTCCGAATCATCATCCGCAGGAGTTATTGTTGCGCCTGCTGCTTCCTCGACAGGTGTATCTTCAAGCATCTTATTAACCTCTTCTTCTGCTTTAGCATCTTTCTGTGCTTCCTGTTCCTCATTATCAGCATTCTCTGCTTCTATCTTTTCCCTTACTTCACGGGCTATCTCTTCCGGATCTTTGTCCTCAATCTCCTGCTGCCATTCACTTTTCGGTTCTTCCTGCTGAGAATCTGCCTGCTCCTTTTCATTAATTGAATCAAGCAATTTATCCAGATAATCTTCTTCCTTATCAGACAAAATTCTCACCTCCTGAAATCAAAATATACTAAAATATTAACATAAACATTCATTATTAACAATATTTTACAAGTTCTTTTATAAACTGTGCCCCATTCATCTCAAAAGCACATGCCCTGTCTCCGATTTCCTTTGGAATCTGATAGAATGTGCTGTGTACCCTGTACAACTTGGATTTCTGGTTAATCATGACAATTCTTTCAAACGGCCATCTTATAACATTAGGGTTGGAAAAATCCTCTCCAATTTCCACAATAACCAGCTTCTTTGCAAGAGAAGATGACAGCCATTTATTGTAGAAATCCCACTGCTTCTCCTCTTCCTCTGCATTGTTTTCATTAACCGGACAGACAATTCTTCTCTCATTAAAGCCTGCATCTCTGATTGCACCAGCCTTATCAGTTGACACAATAAAATAATTCACATGTTCCATTGATTCAAATATTTTCTTAAGATTATCATAAACTTCCTTATCTTCTGAAGCATATATTTCTTTTCCAAGTCCGAAAAGGACATAATCTGCACTCTTTATATCATCCATTAAATCATTGTAAATCATAAGTACCTCCATTCAATAACTATGTGATTATAACATCTTTTTGGGGTGTTGTCATCGTTACCTGTTTTGCACGGGCAGCCATATGCCAGAACTGCGTTCTGGCATTGTCGCGGCGCTCCTCGAGAATCTATATAAAGTTCACATTTTGTGCAAGCACAACTGTGAACTTTCCATATCTTCTCTCATCACTGCTCGCGCAAAAAAGGACGCCGCCCATATCAGGCGGCGTCCCATAAGAGGAAGTGTAAAATGAAGAAAATTATCTGAGTAATTTATCGATTTCTGATACAAGCAGTCCGATTTCCGGCTTTGACAACTGGACATCTGCACCAAGTAATTCTCCCTTTGCTCTCATCTGTTCATTAATAAGTGATGAGAATATAACAACCGGTATATTCTTTAACTTGTCATCAGACTTAATAAGCTTTGTAAGTCTGTGGCCATCCATAAGCGGCATCTCCAGATCAGTGATAACACAGTCTATATCAAGCGGTACTTTTCCTGCCTTGGCATCTGATATAAAATCCCATGCTTCCTGACCATTATGACATAATGTAAGATTATCATAACCTGATTTAACAAGTGAATCAGATATCAGCTTAATAAGAAGAGGTGAATCCTCTGCTATGACAATATGAGCTTCACTTCTTGGTCTGCCTTCAAGCTTGAGAATATCAGAAGTCTTAAGACCTGTCTCCGGACTTATATCTGATACAATACGCTCAAAGTCAAGAATAATAATAAGCTGACCGTTAATCTTAACAATTCCTGTGGCAATTCCGTTGTCAGCAGTACTTATTGTTGTATCTGGAGTAATAATATCAGCCCATGATACTCTGTGGATTCCAACAACTGTATGTACATGAAAAGCGACATTCAATTTGTTGAAATTAGTTATAATAAACATATCCTTCGAAATATCTCCTGAAGGAGCACTTTTAATAACCTTAGCAAGGTCTACAACTGTTATCATTAAATCTCTTGGCATGAATATTCCTTCTACACTAGGATGTGCATTAGGAACCGGTGTAACCGGACTATATGGCACAATCTCCTTAATCTTGGCAACATTAATACCATAATGATTATTCCCTATTGTGAATTCAAGAACCTCTAACTCATTAGTTCCACTCTCTATCAAAATATTAGTTTCCATATTAAATTCCTCCATGTTGTTCACGAACAACTTCTATGTGAAGATTATAACAGAAACATATTAAAAAAACAATGAAATAATGAAAAACTTATCTTACAGGTCTTATAATGCTTCTGCTGCACAGATAAGTTATAAGGAAATATCCTCCATAAATAACTGCGACGAATGCGAGCGTAAGCCCTATAGACGCTGCCATTGAACTCATTCCCATAGTTGCAAGAATTATGTTAATAAACTTAATTCCAAACACAGAATGTATAAGTGCGAGAATCAGCGGAAACGCAAAGAATATTCCAATCTGCTTAAAAAGTGCCATATCAATCATTCTCTCATCAACTCCAAGCTTCCTTAACATTCCATATCGTTCCTTATTGTCTGCACTGTCTGACAATTCTCTCAACGCAAGAATTGCTGCACTGCTTATAAGGAATATAATTCCTAAATATAAGGCAATAAATGTAACTAATGCTCCAAGCCCGACACTGCTTTCAGCCAGGTCAATTCTGGAATTCCAGCTAATGAAGCTCTTTTTAAATGATATATTTTTCATTAAATTGTCTAACTGTGTTTCAATAGAATATCTTTCTTCCTTAGTGTCTGCCCTATAGTCAGCACTAAGCCCCATATTGCGTACCTGCTGTGGTTTTACCGCATTATCAGGCACAACAAGAATCCCATCATTCATATTCTGAACACCAATCTTTACAAAACCATCCTTGCATTCATTATATCTTGGTTTATACTCTTTTCCATTGACAGATAATATAATTCCTTTCTTTAATGCCTGATTCCTAATCATAACCATGTTCTTATAATCTGCCACTATAATATATTCATCGTCATTAAGTTCATACGTACTATTACCATACAGTCTTGCAACAGAATTATAATCGCCAATAGTCATTACCGGCATAATAGCATCTGCCATAAACTGATAATCATCTGTATTAATATCCCCTAATGTATCTTTAACTGTCAATCCGGTGTTGTATATATTATATTCAACAACATCCTTAAAATACTTCTGTGCATCAAATCCACTGTTATTAAGCGTTTCTATTATACTTAATTTGGAATCTTCCAGCATTTCCCTGTCTTTTTCATTCATATTCTGTGATGTGGCATATGCCTCGCTCATCGCATCATATGAATATTTTGCAAGCTGTACATCAACAGGACACATACTGTCCAGATCCTTTGAAAGCGAATCCTTCATTGAAAGTGCTGCAGAAAGCACGCTTATTGTAATAAAAAGCATGATACATATAACAGTTGTCGAGAATACAGTAGTGTTAATCTTGCTGCAGAACTGCCTTAACACAAAGCTGTTCACACCTTTATAATACACACTCTTAATACTTGTGAATATTCTTATCATAAAGCCTGAAACAGACCAGAATATTAAAAATGTAGCGACACAGCCAAGTGCAATAGGAACGCCTATTTTATTAATAATATTTATTGACTCAACACCCCTTGTAACCATCCAGTATGCATAAGAAAGAATACCAACACCTATGACGAATACTATTGTGCAGACAACCGGGTTCTTCATGGTAACCTTCTCAGTTTTCTTACCTGCATTGAGAAGATCAATAAGCTTACATCTGCTAATACTGAATGTGTTAAATATCATAACTAACACATACATAATTGCAAAATATATTAAAGTCTTGATACATGCCTTCATTGAGAATATGAATTTAAACTTAGTCATATCAGCATCAAACATATTAGCAACAATCACGCTCATAAACTGTGAAAGGATTGTACCAATAACAAGCCCTGCCACAAGTGAAACAATGCCGATAAGCAGTGTCTCAAAGAAAAGAATCACTGAAATCTTTCTCTTGCTCATTCCAAGTGTAAGATATATGCCAAACTCCTTATTACGTCTTTTAATAAGAAAACGGCTTGCATATATAATCAGAAATCCAAGTATGCACGATACGAATACGCTTACTCCTGAAAGCATGTCATTCATCAGCTTGATAATATCCATCACATTTGCTCTTACATCAAGCATAACGCTCTGGCTGTCAATTGCATTAAACACATAGAATATTGCAACACCAAGAATAAGAGTGAAGAAATAGACGGTATAATCCTTTAAACTCTTCCTGATGTTCTTTAATGATATCTTAAAGAGCATTATTAAGGTCGCCTCCTAACAATGTCACAACATCAATGATTTTATCAAAAAATTCTTTTCTTGTAGATTCACCTTTGCGTATCTCATTGAAGATTTTACCGTCTTTGATAAATATCACTCTGCCTGCGTAGCTTGCTGTAAATGCATCATGCGTTACCATAAGAATAGTTGCCAAAAGCTCAGTATTAAGAAAATTAAAGCTCTCAAGCAACATCCTTGATGACCTTGAATCAAGTGCTCCTGTAGGCTCATCAGCAAGAATAAGCTTCGGATTAGTAATAATGGCTCTTGCACTTGCCACTCTCTGCTTCTGTCCGCCTGACATCTGATAAGGATATTTGTTTAATACATCTTCAATGCCAAGCTCTCTTGCAGTCTGTCTTACTCTTAATTCAATCTCCCTTGCCGGAACATTCTGTATAGAAAGCGCCAGTGCAATATTTTCAAATGCTGTTAAAGTATCAAGAAGATTAAAGTCCTGAAAGATAAAGCCTAACTCCTCTCTTCTGAACTTGTTAAGCTTATTACCTTTTAACTGGGTAATTTCATTGCCTCCGACATATATCTTACCTGTAGTCACCTTATCAAGTGTTGATATACAGTTAAGAAGAGTCGTCTTTCCTGAACCACTCGCTCCCATTATAGAAACGAATTCTCCCTTTCCAACCTCAAACGAAATATTGTCAATCGCTTTGGTAAGGCTTGATTTGTTTCCATAATACTTTTCAATGTTATCAATCTTAAGTATTGTTTCCATAATAATTAATTCCTTTCATATAGATTAATTATGTTTTACCACTTAACTAATCCGGTGTCGTTTGTTCAATATTACGGAACATTACAATTTTGTAACATTACTCCGGTACTATGTAATGAAACTATTAACAGGTTTTATTGATAATTCTGCCATCTGATATCTCTATTATCTCATCAGATAACTGGTCAAGTTCTTCCTTATCATGACATGCAATAATTATTACCGCTCCTCTTTTCTTCTGTTCTTCTAATATATCATGAACCTTCTCAACACTGACATCATCAAGTGCATTAATCGGCTCGTCAAGAATAATAATATCAGGATTTTCCATAACTGCTGCCGCAATTCCTAACTTCTGCTTCATTCCCAGAGAATACTTTCTGTAAGTTCTCTTATCATCAGGGTCAAGTCCTATATCCTTAAGTGCCTTTCTAATCTGTTCATCGCTTACTCTGTTCTGAATAGATGCCAGCACCTTAAGATTCTTAAGCCCTGTATAATTACCTATAAATGAAGGATTCTCAATTAACACGCCTATACTTTCCGGAAAAGATATATCTTTTCCAAGTATCTTTCCATCAATATCAATTATTCCTGAATCCGGAGTAATAAGCCCGCATATTGCACGCATAAGCATAGTCTTTCCCGAACCATTCTTTCCTCTTAATCCATATACCTTTCCACCTGTGAATTCCAGATTAATATTCCTTAATATTGGTGCTTTCTTTATTGTCTTATTAACATCTGTTATTTTAATATACATTTTTTAATCCTCCCTCACAAGAATATCTTTTTTATTAAATCCAATCATTCCGGCCACATACACAACAATATACACGACAAGGCATACTGCGACCGACTGCCATACCTGTATTCTCTGTGCATTATACACACTGCTTCTTACCACCATAGAATTATTTCCTATCATAAGCGGATTGTTTATAAATACTGACATAACATTCCATGCCATAACTGCGAGCATGCCAATCATCGGATTCGTAAACATGGAGATTGTCATCTGAACCAGTGCTGTTACCAAAGAAACAACAACCGGCATTACAAACATATACACTATAATCCACACATTTGCCGTATTATCCGGGACAGACTTATTACTAATCTTTTCAAAAAGCTCATAATTAACCTTCATACTCAGGTTTCCATTGTATAATCCATATACAAATGCTGTTGCATACTGAATTGCATATACAGAAAGTACAGTCAGGCAGTTCCACAGACATTTACTGTTCCACCATAATCTTCTGCTTCTGCATTTCATAAGAAAATCAATTCCTACGCCTTCACAGTCATCATTGCAATAACTGTATATCATGAATGGCACAAGAAACTGAATCAGCATCCATACAAAAGGAAATACAATCTTTCCCTCCTTAATAATAAGAACAGGATCATAGCCTCCCTGAATAAAGAATATCGTATCCATCATTCCAAATTCATGATTTCCTAATATTATCAGCACTCCGGCAAGCATAAGAACAGCAATTAAATATCTGAATCTGTCAGCATAGAAACCTCTTTCAATATCATGCCATATAATGCCTCTTATACTTTTGTTACTCATCTTCTTTTTTGTATTCATAATACTCACGCTTTCTTTGAAGAATAAGACCTGCAATAATCAGAACAGCCATAATTAAAGCAGCTATGCCAAGCTTTCTGGCGCACTCTTTGTAACTATACCATGCAGCCCCGAATATAATCAGCTTATGGTAGGTAAGCGGTATAAATATATCTACTCCTGCGAATATAATAACGGCCGCACCTGATATAACATCTGACGAAAATATTATTTCAAATATAATTCCTATAAAACATGTTATCGCAATCATCAAAGCCATTAATATCCAGTAAACAAACATTACCTGTATGCTTGTCACCTCACTTGCCGGCAATACATCCAGATTCATTAATTTATAACTTGAATAACTGTTCCAGTTAAAAAACACATCAAACTTAGTTGCTGCATATACAATTGCAGCCAGTTCATATATTAACGACAGCACTGCCGAATACACTATCGTACAGATACTCTGCCACAGATATATTCCTGCTCTCGAACTGTATTTCAGAATTATCATTGGATCTCTGTCACATTTCATCATTCTCTGATTACATACAGATGCTATAATCATCATCAGTGGAAACACATAATTCTGTGACATACAGGTCAATACATCTAATACACACGGTGTTCCCGACGCATTTCTTTGTAAAGACCTTAAGAAAATTGTAAGCAGAACTTCCTGTGAAATAACTGCTCCTGCAAGCCAGAACAGCATTTCTGTATTAATATATCTTCTTTTTAATTCATTCCACATATTATTTACCCATTCTCACATACTTACCCGGAGTTACTGAGAAATACAACTGCCATTCTTCTTTATTCAGCTTATCAGCATTTATGCTGTGAGGAAATGATATGCTGTGGATAAGGAAAGGTATATCTACAGTAACGCTTGTCCCCTGCTCAAATTTAGAAAAATTAACATCTTTGTTAATATCTCTTATATAATCATTAGATACTCCCTGAGAGAAAGCTCCCGATGCCAGTCTTATATCTGCATAAGGAAATCCTTTCATCTCACCCACTATATCTAAAGTACATTCAGCAACCATCACATATAAATCATCCTGCTCATCACTTATGTCTTTTCTTTTATCAATTCCATACTCATTCAAAAAATCTTCAATTGACATAACCTTATAACTGCTGACAGATGCCGAATATCCATTCAATTCTACCGATTCATTAAGCTCATATTCAGTTACACTTCCCTGTGGATACATCTTATTGACTTTAACTATATAGAACGCTGCCACTCCCGCCAATATACATACTAACGCTATTATTAATATTTTCTTCTTCATATCAGATTGCATCCTTTCTTCTGCTTCGTACAAAATACGATACTGTTATCAGCACTATTAACATCACCATATCAATTATCATAAATTTCAGTTCAGAATAACGCAGTTTGGATGCTGTCAGATATTCCATAGGGCCATCTCTTCCAATAGATGAACAAACAATATAATAAAAGAAATACATCATGAATGGTGTAAGTGCGACCATAAACCTGTTATTTACAAGGTCTGCAAATATGTATGCAATACAGTTAATCAGTCCAAATCCCACAAATGCAAATAAAAATACTATAACAGCCATTGCAAACGGTGCTTTAAAAAATAAATCTCCAAAAACTGACAGTTTCGAGAAATTAAACTGTGAGCTGACCGATTCTGGCTTAAAAGCTGGCAAAATCATAGCTGTCACAACAAATGATATAACAAGCGGAAAGCTTGCCACAAAACCGCCTACTATAAACTGGGTAAAAAGCTTTGCTTTGTAATACTTCTTTTTATCAATTCTTGTAAATATATTATTAACATAGTGCTTTTTCACATCCATCAATATGCTTATAGAATATGGCAATGCTGTCAACAACGGCATGATAAAGTAATAAAGAAATACATAAGACCCCGGTCTTACTCCCATCCACTTCATATATAGTCCCGGAAGCTGTATACCGCTGTATTTTCCCATCTCAAGCAGTTTATCTAATGTTTTTCTTGCAGGAATAATCTCGTTCCATATATTAAACCCTACGATAATTAACCCTATTGCTACTGATACAATAAGCATCTTATTCTTAAATGCTCTTTCCATTTCTATTTTAATTAATTTTTTCATGTTTTCCTCCCGGTTCATGTATGATTGCTAATGGTCCTATAAACGGTGAATTTCTTAGATGAAAATTCAATGCAATTATGTCATTCTCAACTTCTTCATCTGTAAATATACAATATAATATTAAATTTTTTGTTTCTCCTTTTTCAAAACTAAAATTTGTTTTTCCAATTTTATTGGCTTCTGCATCTGAACCAACCGTTCCTGCATTTTTAATAGGTTCAAATGTTCCATCGTCATTCAAACTATCTATAAACCATGAAGTCTGGAAAACATTATAATCATCATCCACATCATTATCATTAATATCTTTAGTTAATTCTAATTCGATAGCTGCATAGAAATAATCTGATATAAAATTATTATTATCATCCATGCTGTCTTTCTTATTTGTCAATCCATAATCAATCCTATTTATATCAAAATCACACTGTCTTGATATTCTGCAATCGTTGACTCTTACATGGTATACATTATATGTAGTCCTATCGTTTTCATCATACTTACGATTTATGTCTATTTCTCTCCTTATTTCAAATTCTTCCCCATACCCAGCAACTTCTATTCCTTCATAAGGTTTGCTTTCTGTAGAATCTTTTTTTACATTTTCTGCTGACTTCTCTGTCTCTGCCTGACTTGTTGCAAGTGTCGGCATTTCTTTTGTCAACTTATCTATTGTTCCATTCTTAACACCTATTAGAATTGACAATAACAACACTACTATAATAATTATACTTATTCCTGCACTTTTTATTTTCTTCTTCATATTTCTCTCTTTTAGAATGCTCCATAAATTTTAATCAAATGCATGAGTACTTAACTTATTTAATTTGCTTCTGGTTCATGTATGATTGCTAAAGTTCCTCTATCTGGAGACCCGTAAATATGAAAATCTATTGCTAATGTTTCATTTTTAAATTCTTCATCAGTTATTAAAAAATATAATGTTATTGTTTTAGTTTCTCCTTTTTCAAAATATACATTTCCATGCTTATCCGATACATCTGAACCAACAGCTCCACTATTACTAAGACGCTGTAATGTTCCATTACTATCTATCTTTCCTATATACCACATTGTCTGGAACATACTTATTTCTCCATCTGGCGGTACATCATGATCATTAATATCTTTGTTAACATTTAATTTCACAGTTACATAATAATAGTCTGATATGAAATTATTATTATCATCCATGCTGTCTTTTTTATTTGTCAATCCATAATCAATCCTATTTATATCAAAATCACATTCTCTTGATATATCTACTGACTTTACAGTTACATTGAAAACATTATATGTATCTCTATTATTTTCATCATATCCATACCTTATATCCCAATCTATTAATTCAAACTCCTGTCCTATATTTACTATATCTCTTTTTCTAGAATTTCTTACTCTAGCAGAATTACTGCTTTCATTTTTTTGAGACACATTTTCTGTTGACTTTTCTGTCTCTTCCTGTTTTGTTGCAAGTGTCGGCATTTCTTTTGTCAGCTTATCTAGTGTACCATTCTTAACACCTATTAGAATTGACAATAACAACACTACTATAATAATTATACTTATTCCTGCACTTTTTATTTTCTTCTTCATATCTGCTCCTTATACTAAAAAGACTGTACATTGAATTTCATCAACATACAGTCTTAATGTAATTCCCTATTCACTTCTTTTCAAGAGTACATGCACAAGCGGTCGTTTTTTGACACAAGTGGTAATTAATCTTTATCTTTTTTTACATATTTGGTTGAAAGGAATATATGACATGTTACTTTTCCATCCTTTTCCTCATACCTGATTTCCCCATTATATTTGGCAACAATATCCCTTATGCTCTTCGTACCAATTCCATGATTATTCTTATCAAGCTTAGTAGTCAGGAACGGATTCTTTCTGTTAAGAAATGTTTCTTTAACAGGATTCTCCACATCCATGAATATTCCACCCCTGCTTGTTATCTCAACATTGACATACGGATCACTGCATTTTGCTGCTGCCTCAATGGCATTATCAATTATATTTCCGGCAAGAATACACATATCTATATCATCAATCAGTCCAACCTGACCAAGTACCATACATGTAAATGCTATATTCTGCTTTTCACATTTATCATTCTTATCATTAAGAATATAGTTGAGCGTTCTATTATCACAGTATTTTCTATAAGCATATGAATTGATTTTCTCACTCATAATATTCTTTAAGAAATCTTCTGCCTTATCATAATTGTTGTCATCCATATAACCAATTGCAGAAGTCAGGCACTGCTTAAGGTCGTGTCTTAACTTTCTGCTTTCTTCATACATTTTCTGGACACGTTCAACCTCAAACTGTTCGTTAGCATATTCCGTTCTTTTATTAATCTCCTCAGTCCTGTTAAAAAAGTCCTGCATCCAATGTCCGATTATTTCAAATGTTAAAACTGTCACAATTAATATTCCAGCGGTCTCTACCCCATAATTATATGTGTCATATATGCCTGTTCTAAAGAATAATCCCGCCAGCACTGAACTTACACATATCTGTATGAACATCATTTCCAGATTATCCAATTCCCTGTATTTTATAATTATTGCAGACAGATAGACTACAAACATATATAATTCCACAATCAGATATACGATACATATTGCTATTATATCAACCTGATTAGCAGATAATATGGCTATTCCGATACAATTTATCAGTGATATTTCCAGTATTACCTTAATTGTTATCTGTTCTATATACTGCACAATCAGAATGGCAATGATAATCATTAGTTCCATTATCACCCATTGATTAATTCCATAATATGTCATTATATAGACTGCTGCCCCTGCACCCACTAACAGAACCATCTTAATCACATGTATTATATTATCTCCCGTCAGCTTCCTTATCTTGTCCATAATAAATATTACACCTGTATTCATTACACACAGGAATACACATGTAAGCACTATATTAATTATATCCATCATACCTGTTTCCTACCTGTTATTATCAAACATGAATTTTCTGTATTCTTCTATGACATCTTTCTTCCTGCGCCTGCTTATAGGAACACGCTCGTTATTATACATCACAAATACATCGTTATCTTCATCAATGCTCTTAATATATTTCATATTAATAAGCACGCCCTTGCTTGACTGCACAAATCCATATTTTTCAAGTTCTGCAACATGCCTGGTATATGAATCTGCCAATAATATTTCTCCTTTAAGACTTTTGACGCATATCTTCCTTTTCTGCGTTGCAATTGAAACAACCCTGTCAACATAGAATTTCTCTCCACCCAGTTCTATTACCTGCCTCATCTTTATCAGTTTATCAACTATCTTTACCATCATTCTTGTAAATTCACGGTCAAATCTGTCTTTAACTATATACCCAAGCGGTCTGAATCTGAATGCTTCATAAACCAGATTCTCATGAGATGTAACAAATATTATAATTGCGTCATTATTCATTAATACTATCTGTTCCGCAATATCAAATCCATTCTCATCGCCCAGTTCAAGGTCAAGAAATACCATATCATAAGCATTGTCTGAATAATTACTAATAATTGTCTGACCGTCATTGTAGATATCCACCTGACAATCTTCTCCCTGAAAATACTGCTTAAATACATCTTTTATAGTCGTCCGTTCCTTCTCACAGAACTCTCTGTTGTCATCACATACTGCCACTTTCATTGCTGTCTGTTATCTCCTTATAGAAATCATTCTTATAAAATGTAATCTTCACCCGTGTATATTCGCCCTTTACCGACTCAATGGTTATGGCATGTCCTAACTTGTCACACAGCTTCTTTACAATATAAAGTCCCATTCCTGTCGCCTTGGAGAACTCTCTTCCATTCTCCCCTGTAAATGATTTGTCAAAAACTCTCGGCAAATCTGACGCATTTATGCCAATTCCATTATCCAGTATTTCAAGGACAACACATTTTTTATCCTCTGCTGCCGACATCTTTATATACGACTCTGCCTTTGTTTTATCCTTGTACTTTATGCTGTTATTCACTATCTGGTTAAGCATGAATTCCATCCACTTTGCATCTGTAAGAACAATCCTGTCTGCATTGCTCACTTCAAATGTGATATCATTTTCAAGCAGATCATCCTTATTCTTTAATGCTACATTACTTATAATCTTAGACAGTCTGGCATCGTTAATTATATAGTCTTTTTCTGCATTTTCGCTTCTCACATAATAAAGAATCTGCTCAATATAGTTATTGATTCTGCGAATCTGCGTATTCATCCTGTCCGCAAATTCTTTATCACATTTATCCATGTTATTATGAAGCATGAGTGTAAGTGAGGCTATCGGAAGCTTTATCTCATGAATCCACATTTCAACATACTCTTTGAACTGCTCCATTCCCAGCCTGTATCGTTTAACATTCTCCGTCATTGACCTGTCTATGTCACTCACAGAATCATAGAAAATCTGCCCTTCATAGAAAGCCGGTCTGACAAGTGTCTCTGTAATAAGATATTTTTCTTCAAGTGCAGCTATGTTAGCCTCCAGTTCGTCATAGAACTTCTTTCTGTGGTAATAATCTGCCAGCACAACTGCAATATAGCATATTATCATTATAAATATTTCTGCGATTATCAACTGGACAGACACCTTGAATGCCGCCATCATAAGTACGCTTATGATAAGCATTGCCACAAATATGCACACTGAATACAGTCTGTCTTTAATATATTTTCCTGACTTCATACAAGAATATATCCCTGTCCCTTTCTTGTCTCAATAACATCTTCAAGTCCAATATCTTTAAATCTGCCTCTTAACCTGCTTATATTCACAGTAAGCGCATTGTCATTAAGGTACTCCTCATTGTTCCACAGCTCAGTCATAAGCTCATCTCTTGAAACTATATGCTCCCTGTGTGATAACAGATACATGAATATTGTCATTTCATTTTTAGTAAGAGTTATCTCATCATCCTTATACTTAATTACACCCTTGTGTGGCAGTATTTCCATTCCACGGTAAGCTGTTGTATTATCTGACTTCGCACCAAGCCTCTTAAATACTGCATTAATCCTTAACAGAAGTATTGTCGGATTATACGGCTTTGTTATATAATCGTCTGCCCCATAACTCATGGAAAGCACCTCGTCAGCCTCGGAATCCCTGCTTGTAACCATAATAACCGGCACATCTGATTTACTCCTTAACTGCTGCAAAAGCATTTCCCCATTCATATACGGAATATTGATATCAAGCAGAACAAGATCCGGCTCTGCAGCAATAATACTGTCACATGCATTTTTAAAATCAGTCAGTACAACCGCTTCATACCCTGAATTTTCCAGCAGTTCCTTAAGCTCCCTGCTTATATCTTTATCATCTTCAACAATCAGAATTCTGTTCATTATAAGTTCCTCACTGCATTTTGATATAAATGTATTGTAAACTGTTTCACTAAAAAAAGACAGAGAAAACTCAAAAAGGTTTCTCTGTCTTTTGATAAATATAAGCAGTTTTTGGGTCTGTAACTGATTCCACTTCCTGTTAGAAGCTGTGGCCACCGCCGCTTCCTCCACCGCCGCCGGATGAGCCGCCTCCGCCACCTCCGCCTGACGAACCGCCAGAACTTGATTCTCGTGGAGAATATGTTTTTGTCTGATGTGTAAATATAACATTACAATTATTAAATGCCCTGTACTCAAACAATCCATTCATAAGGCTCTTGGTTGATGCCTTCTTCTTTGAGGAGTACACACGCACAATTATATAATTAATAACAACTGCAATAACAATCGCAAGCAATGCGTTACTTATATATTTCATTGGCTGTGCAATCTTTCTTCCCTGAAGCAGCGTATATTCCTGCTCATATACCTTCATCGCACATATATAATAGTCTGCATCAGATGCATAAGTATACACATTGTCGGTAATTGTTTCTGCATATGCCTTATTAATTGTCCTGTTAATAGCACCATTACTATGTATCCATATATTTCTGTTATCCATATCAATAACGAATATTGTTCCGCTCTCAGAGCCATATTTTTCTCTGTACAAAGACTTAATATAACTCTCTGTCGAAGTGCTGTTATAGCTTATAGAGTTAAACATAACATTACCATAAGTGGTAATTAATTTCATCTTCTCCAGAAGCATGCTCTTCTCAGCAACTGATAAAAGAAATGCATCATCAACAATCACTGCTTCATAGCCTGTATCCGGATTAACATAACAGAAATCCTGATTAGCATAATCTTCAACCTCATAGCCTGTATCAGCATATACTCTGCCTCCTGCCAATGCGATACTTAGAACTGCTACAAGAAAGGTCAGTAAAAATGTTATTTTCCTACGCATTATCATTACCTCCCTTATAATTATCAAACTGTGGCAGTCTTCTTGTTGCAAGCACATTGTAGTACTTAATAAGTTCAACAAGTGTAAACATCAACGAAGCAAGCACAAATATAACTGCACCATAATAAAAAAGGTCAGATACCGGATTAATAAGCAGAATCAGTGTTGAAACAGCCAATGCTACAAGTGCGCCTACACTTCCCGGCACATTTTTTCCTCCTGATACTTCTTTATATGTCTTGCAATTACCAAGCGTAATAATAACGCCTATAGCAAAACATGCCGCACTGACGAAAAAAGAGGAACCCACTGAAAATACTGCACTAAATATAGAAAAAGCAAACATAAAATTAGGAATTGCAACCATGCATATTGCAAATATAACAACCCCCTTCAGCAATGGTGCCATCTTATTTTTTTCTTTCTTACTTACTCTTTTAATCCTTGCATTATTTCTGCCATCAGACATCTGTTTTGCCAGATTATCATTATCTGTTCCGGCTTTATATCTGCGGCTGGAAAGCTTTGATTCTTCCCATGAGCCTCTGTCATCAAGCTTCTGGTCCCGTCTCTTTATTTTTCCCAGTTCAAACACATACAATATAATTGTAATCAGTGCTATTACAGCTGCAACATTAAGAGTTACCTTCGGTCTTAATGTGAAGAACATATTAAGTAATATAAATATCGGAACAGCCAGAAGTGCCGACCCGGCAAAATATCTGCCAATAGAAACCGGTAAATCTGCCGATACTTTTCCAGTCTGACCATTGACCGTTGCATATGCAACTCTGTCCCTGTTCCTATACGACAGAAACCATACTGGATACAATGTCCTGTCAACAGACTCAATTACTGCATTACATTTGGATTTAATAGTACTTTCTGTTTCACGAAGTGATACTCCTCCAAGCGGGATATTATTGGCTACATAATCATATGTCTCCTCACCAGCCATATCAACTGCATCATTCATATAAACATCACACCCGACATCTGCCGTGTCAGCATAAAACCCGCTAAGAAATGCCGGCGTAAATCCCGCCATATTCTTAACATCATACGGTGCAATCGCCTCACTTATATTATCATCAAATGAAGATGACGCATCAAACGATATTCCCTTATACTGACAGTCCATATCACCGTTAATATCAAAATGGTCCGTATAAATGTAATCTCCCCGTCTTTTGCTTTTCTCTCCTCTTAATACAACAGGACCTTTCTGCGATACATGATAAGCCCAGTACGGCATATAGATTCCCCTGAAACCATCAATATATTTTTCATCTTTTAATTCCTTAGGTGCAAACCATGCACGCTTCATCATCTTCTTATATTGATTCTTACAATCCTGCTTGGTTTTGCTGAACGGAATAATATATCCCGGACGGAGTTCTTTGGAAATTCTGCTTTCCAGCACTGTAGCTGCTCCACAGAAGCTGCAGAAATCAGCAATCGTGTTATCTGTACTCATAATTTCACCGCCACACTGCGGACACTTGAATACCGTAACATCATACTCTTTACTTTCTTCAGCCGAATTTCCTTCTCCAAGATTATATGGATTATAATGTGTATTACAATGCTCACATAACATCGACTGTGACGATATATCGAAAATTAACCGTCCGCCACAATTAGGACACTGATACATACATTCTCTCCCCTCATATGTATTAACTTAGTTCAAAGCTATGCTAATTGTAGCACCCATTATTACTCTTTTCAAACCCACATTTAGCATGAAAACGCACAAAAAAGCAGGTCATTCGACCTGCCTGAATACATTATATTTCATATTAGATTGCTCTTTCAAAACTGCACATTAAAATTCTTTCATCCGATTACTCTTAAGAATAACTCTCTTTGTTCTATCCAAACCGTCTTAACCTTTTCTCTTGGTTAAGCCCTCGACCTATTAGTACAGATCAGCTCCATATGTCACCACACTTCCACCTTCTGCCTATCTACCTCGTCGTCTTCAAGGGGTCTTACTAACTTATGTTATGGGATATCTCATCTTGAGGGGGGCTTCACGCTTAGATGCCTTCAGCGTTTATCC
>OGIG01000402.1_pt1 | contig 42448 bp, 31 predicted proteins | sample 1571601 | NCBI WGS metagenome assembly OGIG01 (sample SAMEA2581953, study PRJEB24529) | metagenome | biome: Human gut stool | place: China | collected 2011 | reverse complement strand
TTTATGTTTTATATCATAAGAAGTTTAAAGTTTACACAAACTTTTCGATACTCTCTTATTTATATAAATTTCCTATATTTCTTCACGATTATCTTTAGAATCAATTGTTTTTTGTAATGCTTCTTGAACTGCTGCTTTTATTTCACTTTGGTTAGCATAGCCTCCCCAGAATCCACTTCCTTGATCTAATTGTCCTCCAGACCATCCCCCTGGAAATCTTTCATTTAGCATTTGTATTATTTCAGTTGTTCCATAAAAATTTGTTTCCCCATCTCCACTTATAATTAATAAATTATCATATTTTCCATATAATCTATCTGTAACAGTTGATGTTTTTGAATGTGGTAAATCCAATTGAATATATTTTCTTTTTTCTGCAATTTCTCCTAATTTTTCTACTGCCTCTTGTGCTTGTGCTTCTTGTTCAGAAGTAACTCCTTGCATTTCTCTGTCTCTCATTCTTATATTTGCAATAATTTCTTGTAAATCTTCTCCACTTATTCCAAGTTCAGCTCCTAATTTTTCCATAGCAGGAATATATCCTTTATCATTTGCAGAAACAAATTGTTCATCCAATGTTAGTTCAACTCCTAAAATTTCTGCAACTTGTTCTATTGATGATTTTGGATTGCTTCTATCATCTTCTCCATATGTATGGTGATCTACATTTATTGCCCCATTTGAGTCTCCTTGTAATTCAACCCCATATACTGTCTTTTCTTCTCTTTTTGCCTCTTCAATTTTTGCTTTTAGCTCTTCTTCTAGTTTTTCCCAAGATGCACCCCAAGCTTGCGAAGTAACTAAAAAATCTTCTCCTTCTCTTTGAAGCATTTCAACTATTGTTTTTGCTTCTAAATCATTGTTTGGTGTAACCCATAATCTGTTTTCCATTTTTAATCAACCTTTCTAACTATTTAATAGTTTTATATCATCATTTTTTATAAACAATTTTTTTATAATTTTGGGCAAACCTTGAATACAATTATATAAATCCTGGTTATTTCTTCTCAATTCCTCTATTTCATTGTCTTTTTCCTTCATAGCATCTTTGTATTTGGAAAGTAAATTCTTTGCTTTTGAAATCTTACTATTTTCTTTTTTTAGTATCTCAACTAAATTTTTAAGTCTAATATTCTCTATTCTCGCATTATAATTTTGATTAGATTCTCTAACTATCTGTAAATATGCGTTTATTTCAGAATTATTAATTGATTTATTCTCTTTTTTAGTAGTTTCAGCTGATTTTACAATTTTATCTAATATTTCATATGCTTTATCATCAATTTTTTGTTTTTCAAGAGGAATTTCGGGATCTATTGAAAATTTTTCATCATATTCAAAATTATCTTCTATATAATCAATCATCTCTTGTGGTATGAGTTTATATTCTTCCTCTGGTAAGTAATCTAATATTACTTTAACTTGATATAAAGCTTTAGCTTTTGATATCATCTATCTTTCACCTCTTCCTAATGCTTTTTTTATTGCTTGTCTTATAGAGTCAAATGAAATTCTAGACTTTGGTTGTTTTGGTAAATTAGCTGTTTTTTTTACTTCTACTACTTCAGATTGTTCCTCTGTAGTTTGCAATTTTGGTTTTACTATTCCCTCTGTTTTCTGATTTTTTTCATCTTGTCCTAATTCAGTTTGCTTAATTTCTTTAATTATTTGATATGGGTCTAAAAAGCCTTCATCAATTAACATTTTCTGTCTTTTAGTTATCCTTACAACATAATGCTGTGATCCTCCAAAATCTATCCTTGGATGTCCATTCCATTCTAGTGTTCCCATTTCATCCATACTTGGATCTGTACTCTCCATTATTTCTTGTTTCCTTTTTGCTTTTTCCTCTGCATTTCTTTTTTGTTCTTCTTCTTGTCGTCTTTTTTCATTTTCAGTTTCTTTATCAGACTTCCATGGTAATGCAGGACCTTGTTCTTCCATATGTCCATTTAACATTGCTTCTCTTCTTGTCATTCTTTTTGTACTACTTCCATATCCCATGTTTCTTATAAAAACAGTTCCCATTTCGTACATACTTGGATCTGTACTTTTTATTATTTCTTGTCTTCTTCTTGCTTCTTCATCTGCTTTCCTTTTTCTTTCTTCTTCCTGTTGTCTTTTTTCATTTTCAGCTTCTTTATCAGACTTCCATGGCAATGCAGGACCTTGTTCTTCCATATGTCCATTTAACATTGCTTCTCTTCTTGTCATTCTTTTTGTACTACTTCCATATCCCATGTTTCTTATAAAAACAGTTCCCATTTCGTACATACTTGGATCTGTACTTTTTATTATTTCTTGTCTTCTTCTTGCTTCTTCATCTGCCTTTCTTTTTTCACTATCTAATTTAAACTTATATTCCATTTTATATCCCCCTTAAAAATAATAATTAATACTAATTATAGTATAGCATTTTACAATATTTTTTACAATATTTACTGCATTTTATCTTATTCGTTTCCTAGCCTTATTTTTGGCATTTTCTTTCTCACTTCTTTCTTTATTATCTTGAAATCTTTTTTGTATTATCCAATCTTCTTTTTCTCCTTTTTCTGCTTTGTTAATTATTCTTTTACAAGTTTGTATCTTTTTGTTTAATCTTTCAATATCTTCATTTAAAATATTGATTCTTGCCTTTAAAATCGTTTTATCAGCTGCATTATCAGTTTTATTATATAATTTCATATATATTTCTTTTTGAGCCTTTAAGGGTGAAATTTCTTCAAGATATTGTGTTCTTAAATTTTGTGTATCTTCTATTGATTTTAAATCCTTACTACTTATCAAACTTAATTCATCACACAATTTGTTGAATTTATCTATTTCTTTATAATATTCTGGTGTTCTTTCAACATAGTGTATTTTAGGTGGTAACTTTCCTAAAACATATAAAAAATGCACATATATTCTATAAAAATGTGATGTTTTTAGTAATTCTGAATTTATTTTTATTCCATCATATATTTTTACCTTATATATTTTATTGCTATCATTTTTAAATCTGTAATCATTATAATATATTCTGTGTTTTATGCTCTCAAAAGTATAATCCTCTCCAAACGCTCTTGCAATTCTTATATTTCTATTAAAATAAGGTGTTGATATAGATATAGAATTATTAGACTTTTTTGCAAAATAACCTTTATAGCCTAATTCATCAACAAAATCTTGATATTTTACTGCATTTTCAATTGCTTCATCAATATCCTTTTTTATAAGTTCCATTTTACCACTATTACGATTATAATTTGCAATTCTACTTTCAGCAATTTTGTCTTCTCTATTTGCTTTATCAGTTTCTACTACTGAAAGTCCATATTTTATACATAGATCATCATTTGTTTCTCTTAAAAGAGCAAGTTCAACATTAGAATTATGATATTTGCTACCATCAATAAAGGAGACTGAATTTAGTATTATATGGTTATGAACATTATCTTTATCTATGTGTGTGCAAACTAATACTTGATATTTATCTCCCCATAAATTATTTGCCAGTTTCATACCTATATCATTACATTCTTCAGCAGAAACTTCTTTTCCCTTAAATGATTGTATAAAATGATAACCGAAGTCTTCCATCTTCTTTATGAAAATTCTTTTTTACTAACATCATTTCTGTATATGCATTTTCAGGTAAACAATTTATTCCAGATACTAATATTCCATGTTCTGTTTTCTCTCCATTTTTAGCATAATTAATAACCGCTTCTAAATTTTTTTGTATTACTTTATATTTTGTTATAGCCATAAAATTTCTCCTTATTTCTTTCTTGAATAAATTTCTTTTTCAAATCTTAAAATAAAATCTGAAAGTATTTTTGAAATATAACTATAATCATCGTGAGATGTGCTATATCTTGAATTTGAAATTCTTGCTATCTGATTTATATTATTTGCTATTTCATATATCTCTCTTTGAAAATATTTTATTTCTTCAGTTGGTTGTGCTTTTATTCTATAACCTTTAATTAAACTTCTAATAAATTCAGATTCACTTAAACCTGCTTCTTTTGATTTTGTTTTTAATAATTCATCTTCTTTTATATCTAACCATATTTGTTTTTTTATATTTCTTTTTCTCATAATTTTCATTCTCCTTTACAAAAAAATTTAACAGTCTTTTTTCTAAAAGACTGCCAGAAAATTACTTATATCTTTAAGGGGATTGGGGAAGAAATTCCCCATAAATTAGTTTTAGCATAAAACTGCAAACAGTATTTATACGGGAGTATAAATGCGATGCTTGCTTTTAAAATATGGTCAAGCTATTTTTTATACATAAATTAACTCTTTTAGTACAATTTCTTCAGCTTGATTTTTAAAATTATTCATCATTCCTACCCAATAAAGTGGATCAAAATTTTTCATTTCTTCTGTTAAATCACTTTAACTTTTTAAACTATTAACTATATTTTCTACTCTATTTTTTGCATCAATATCTATTTGTACAATATGCTTTCTTAATGTCCCATTCATTAACATTATTGTATATTCTGCTTTCTTATGTTCTTTTAAATAAGTTAACCTTAAATGACCATATTTTCCTATATAATAGTTTGCATATTCATCTTTTGGTATAACCAAATTAGTCACATAATAATCTCCTTCCTTGCGATAAGTAATTTCGTTTTCTCTTTCATTTTCCATAATGAAAACCTCCTTTTAATTTATTTTTATGTATAAAAATAGAGTAGAAATTTTTATTTTTCTACTCTATAATTATAATTAACTTATTTTATCTTCCCATTCCATTACTCTGCCTTTGTTGGTTTTGTTGATTTTGATTAACTTGATATATTCCTCTTAATTGTTCTAATCTTCTTTTCTGCTCTTCTGTTGCTCTACTTCCTAAAAACATTAACTGCGACATTTCCCTTCTTTCAGCCATTGCTTTTTGTGAATGATTTACTTCACTTGTAGTAACTTTGCCTCTAGTAACAGTTCTATCCACTTTACTTATTGGTAATTTAGGAGAATTAGATTCTTCTAATTTTTGTTGTTCTTCTTTTTGCTTTTTATCATGTTCCTTATGTTCCTCATGTTCTGAAAATTCTTGTTCTTCTTGCATTTTTTGTGCTTGAGCAGGTGAAATTCCCATTTCTTGCTTTAATGCTTGTCCTCTAAGTGTTTTCTTAGGTTCTTTTACTTCTACAGTACCACCATTAGCAACAGTTAAAGCATCTAGCAGAGCATTAATATCACCATTATAATTTTCTTGTCCTGCAAACATTACAGCTTCTTCTATAAATTGTGTTGCAGATATTTCACTATCATTACTTTTTAATATAAACTTACCACTACTTGGAATATGTGGTGCAACTACTTCTTGAATATATTGCTTTGCAGATATTTGAACTCCATTAGGTAATGATACTTCTTTTTGCACCAATGCTGGATTTAAGGAATCTACTATATCTATAGCATTTACTTGTTTTCCTTTTAAAGTAATTGTTCCAGCATTAGCTCTAGTATTTTCTGATAATAATTTAGATATATCTCCTTTATATTTTTGTTGTCCTTCACCTAATATATATTCTTCAATATATTGTTTTGCAGATATTTCTGCTTTATTTTGCAATACAAATCTGCCATTGCTTGGAATATGTGGTGCGACTACTTCTTGTATATATTGTCTAGCCGGAATTTTAGCACCATTTGGTAATTCTATTTTTTGTTGCAATAATTCTGGTTTTATTAAATTTACAATATCAACTGTTCTTATAGTTTTTGTTTGTTTATTAATAGCATTTTCTTCTTTATTAGTTTGTGATGTAGTAGTTTGACTTGGTTGAGATTGTTTTTCTTGGTTCTTTTGTTTACTTTGAGTTTGGATAGTTCTAGCATCTACTTGTTCAAATCTTTCTTTAGATTCCTGTTGAAAGCAGAAATTATCACTTATTCCAGCTGCTTTACATCTTGCTGAAATTTGAGTTTTAACTTTATCCATAAATTGAGGATCTACTTGTTGCATGATAGGAAGCATACCTTTGATAATTTTATCCATATCACAGGTACTTACACCTATATTTTTATTATCTCTAGTTGGTATAGAGAAAATAGCCTCATAATTACTTGCACCCAAAGTTTCTTTTATATCTTTAACTGCATCTAATTTTTTTAATCCTGTAGTAATATTTTTTCTTAAATGATTTTTAATATGTTCTTTAAATTTAGGATTTGTTAAATCTGCATCTTTTAATCCTAAATTAGGAAGTTCTTTAAATTTTGAATCTTTATTTTTATCTAATATTTCTATAATAGTTCCAGCTGCCTGTTCAATAAATAAATCATTAAATTTTACTTGTTTTCCATCAAATGTTACATTTTGTCCTTTGAAATCTTTTATGCTAGATAGTAAAGTTTCCTCTATAGCAGCTTCAAAAATATCTGCTCTAAGAGAGTTATAGGATTGATTTTCTCCATTACTTTTTAATGGTGGTTCATCTCCAATTCCAATCCAATTATCTATTGTTCCTGTAAGAGCTGGTGGCTCTCCACATCTTTCGACAATTTCAGGATGCTCTTGTGCAATTTCTTGAAATGCACTTATATAATTGGCTAAATTATCCGTATCCGCATATACAACCATCTTATCATCTCTTTCACTTGATGAACCTAATTTAAAATAAAATGGTATTTGTTGTGATTCGCATTTACTTTTAAATAATTGGGCCAGTTTCCACATATCTTGATTTTGACATCCAATATATAACCTATGCTTTACTGGAATTTTACTCTCTTGCCTTCCTGATATATATTGTGATTTTATATGTTCCCATCCATCATTTAATTCCCATCCGTTTATATTTTCTTCAAATAACGGATTACTCTTTAATCTTGTTATATCTTGCATTGAACTAACTTTTCCAAAAGATTTCAAATATTGTTGTAATTCTCTTGCTGCCATTCCTCTTTGTTGTTCTAATACTTTCATTTGATTATCATTTAATCTTAAAATATTATCTATCCATTGGTTATATGTATCTACAAAAAATTGCTCTTTATCTGTTAAATTAATTCCTGTATTATCTTTATTCTGATTCATCTTAACTAAAAAACTATATAAATCACTTCTATTAAAGACATCTGTCCTAGAAGATTTTGCATATCCTTCTACTATCCTTTGTAATATTTCTGAATTATCCAAGGGACTTTTAGTTCTATCATAAATTTCACTTAATTTTACCATAACTTAAATCCTCCTAGTTTTTTAATAAACTTCTAATTTTGCTTAAAAGTTTCTTTATAAAATTTGGTTTTTTGTATTCTACCATTGATAAAGAATTAACAACTTCTTTATCTTCAACAACAGTATTTTGCTCTTTCTTTTTGAATATATTATCAGGATTATATTTTTCATATAATTCTTGTTGTTCTTTGATTTTTAAATTTTCATTATCAGAAAAACTTTTTAAAATTTCTTGTTTTTCTTCCTCACTATCACACCAGTAATTTAATTTTAATATAGCAAGTAAAACTATAGTTTCTCTTTGTAAGTTTTGTTCATCTAATTCTATATTTACATCAATAATAGGATAGTATTCCTTATCTCTTTCTTCTTCAAAAAAATCTTTAATTTTTTTTGGTACTTTATCTATAAACTGATCTTCCATTAAATTTATTATTGCATAAATTTCTGAATATGCTATTTTACTATCTTGTATCATTTGTATCCCCCAACTTATAATAATTTAATTTTATTTTATCATAAAATATCTTTTTTAAAAACAATTTACCATAATTTTCTTAACTTTTTAGAAACCTGAAGGAGTGAGCTTTGTAGATTAGGCGTAATATATTCCAGATTTTAAATAGGATTATTACGCCTTTCTTTTAAGAAACTGTCGGTCGCTCGCCAAGTTTCATAGGCAGTCTAGTAAGTAACCTTTGTTACTATAATTGCTGATTGCTAAGGCTGTTAAAATTTATTTGTTACAGCCTTAGTATGCAAAATAATTGAAAATTATTTTGTAATACCTATAGCAATCTTTACTTATACTTGTCCAAGCTTTTTGCAATTATAAATCCACATCCAAGTATCCACCAAACTCTTTTTTTATTGTGAGTTTATAGTTCCAAGTTCTCACTTACGCATTTTGTATAAATAGACCGTTTATACTAATGCGAGCATATTTTATAGCATCGGCTTGCTAAACCTAGAACTTTTATAGAGGTTCTGCATATCTCTAAAACAATAAAAAAACACCTGCAATATTTACACTGCAAATGCTTTCTATTTTTCTATTCAATTAAATAAACTGTGAAACATTTTACTCTATTTTGGAATATTTTGTTTCACATTTTTGCTTATATAATATTTTTATTATTTATTATTTCATTTAAAGTAATCTTTACTTCACTGATTTCTATTTTATATTTATCATTTAATACATATTTATTTTGCATATTTTCAAATTCCTTTAATAATTCCTCATTAAAGTCTTGTTTTAAATAGGTGAAGTCCTTAATTTTTAAATCAGCATCAATTCCACCTTTTCTAATGCTCTCTTCTTGCCTTTTATATGAAATTAGTTTCTCTAGTTCTTCTTTGTTTTGTAACAATTCTTTAATTGCTTTTGTTTGTGCTAGTATTGTAATGTCATATAAATGCTTTGATGTATCCTTATGCATATTTCTAATATAATAAAACTCTGCTGCAAAAACTTTATCTATAAACATTCTTTCAAGTTTTATAATATTTATATCAAAATCTGATATTTCAAACTGTTCTTTTAAAATTTTTCTCTCACTTTCGTTTGCTAATTTATATATAAGTGGTTCTATTTTATATTTTTTATAAGGCTCACTAACCGTAAAAGATGTTGCTTCTACTTGTATAATTCCTGCTCTATGTAATGGATCTTTACTAGTATCATAAATAGAATTATATCTGTATATTCCTGTAACACTTCCCTTATTATCAATACATTCATCTTTTGATAATTCTAGTCCTTTTACCTCATAACCTAGAGCTGACTCTTTTAATCTGTTTTTGTTTTTAGTATTTGATTGTTCAGGAATAACTTTTACCGTTAAGTCTATATCTTCTGAAAAACGATTCATTGTATCTAATATTTTATAGACTGCTGTTCCACCTTTAAAATATGCTTGTAATTCATCTTGATTTTTTGATAATTCTTTCAATATTGTACATACATAATAATCTTTTTCAATAATATCTGAATCTATTCCTGTTTTTGTATTTAAGTTATCTATAAAATCTCTAAATAATTCTTTATTTAAATGTAAATTCATTTTTACCTCCTACCTTGCTAAAACAAGTATCTTGTTTATTACAGTTCTGCTTTTTGTATCCATAGCATATTTAATTATCTTTTCAAAATCTAAATTATTTTCCTCTATGAAATTATAGATTATTTCATCAGGATTATCTACTTCAATTCCTATATTGTCTTTATTCTCTATTAAGTCAAATAATTGTAAATACTTATAATTCTCATTGTTTATCTCAATTTTAGGTTTTCTAATTATAACATTCAAATTCTTATTTTCATATTTATTAAAGTTTTTACATTCATTTGTAGCAATATCTATAACATTTGGAACTTGAGTAGTTAAATGTGCTTCATTAAAAAGCTTTGCTCCAGTAATGTAACCTTTTATATTACCCTCTTTGTCCATTATATACTTATACCTAATTATTTGCCTATTTCCAAGTAACATTTTGCCAAATATATTTTCATTAGGGATATAATAAATGCCCTTATATGCTGTTTCTATTATGCCTTCTTTATTCATTCTATTTAAAATAGCTTTAATATTATTGAATACTTTTTCTTTTTCATTTTCGTTGTAAAATCTTATAATATACTCTTTAATTTCTTCAATAAAAATTGGTATTCCTTTTTCGCTTTTATTTATATATTCTAACACCATATTATAGCAATTCATTTTTACTCACCTCTTTATTACTATTTTATGATTATTTTTATATTTTATTCATATTCTAGTTATATTTTAGCATTTTTTTTGCCTTTTGTCAAATATTATCGGTGTTTAACATTCTATTCAATATGTATTGTGCATTTTTTGATTATTTTGTTGTGCAAATTTTGAGTATTTTATATGTAAGAGTATCAATATTTCAAAAACTGGTGCTAACAACAACACACATGTGTGTATTGTCCACCATTTTCTCTTGTTCCTGGTACATAACTACTAATATAGCCAGGTTTTAATATTCCTTTGTCAAAAGGAGGATCTAATAATTTTATAACACCATTTTCCTTGTCTATTAAATGATTTTCTAAACTTTCCATTGATATATATTTTTTATCATTATCTCCTGCTTCAGATATAACTGACCAGCTCTGAGCAATTGAGTCAATTCTACATTCTTCATTTTGCATACTTCCTAAAACATTGCCATCATCCATAAAAGCTCTTCTAAACCATCTTCCATCCCAACCGCTTGAATTTAGTGCTCTTTTTAATTTTTCCATTATTTCTTCATATTTTTTTGCAAGTTCTGTTTCATCTTTTTCTACACATATTGGAATAAACTTTTTCAAAACATCATATAAAAAAAATCCTAACCATATGCTTTCACCTTTTCCTTTATTTCCAACTGTACTAAAGCCATCATTCCAGTCTCCAGAGCCTATTTTAGGTAAGCCGTTTTCCCCAAAATTTAGGGAAATGTTGATAGCTCTTTTGCAATGTTCATATATGCTTTCTTCTATTTCAGATTGCTCATACATGTCATATCTTTCATCTACATCATTTTCAAGTAAATTTCCTTTTAAGTATGGAGTTTTTATATCTAGTATTTCTTTATCTCCTGTAAATGCAATATAGTCTTCTACTAAATACACAAGCCAAAGTCTATCATCCGAAAACCTTGTGCGTATGCCTCTTGAAGTTTCATCATGCCACCAATGTTCCACGTCTCCCTCTATAAATTGATGTTTACTATGCTTAATTATTTGTTGTTTTGTTATATCTGGATTTACATATTTAAGTGCAATTGTATCTTGAAGCTGATCTCTAAATCCATAAGCTCCACCTGATTGATAATACCCTGTTTTTGCTAGTAGTCTTGAAGTTATAGTCTGGTAAATTAACCAACTATTTAATAAAATATTAATTGACTCTAATGGTGTATTTACTTGTAAGTTTTCAGTCATGTTTTTCCAATAATTTTTAGTATTTTCGTATTCTTCTTTTGCTTTGCTTAAATTATTGTATTTATACGCTATATCTTGACATTCAAGCACTGTTTGTCCTACACCTAATGTAAATATAATTTCTTTATTTTCTAATGTCTCTAATTCCACTTCACATTCTATTGCAATTATTTCATTTTGCCATAAACTATTTTGCTTATCTAATTCAATTTGATATATTCCATCTGGGTTAATAATACTTCCATTTCCTATAAAGCTTTGTTTGCTTCCTGTATATGATTTTATTTTTTCACTGCATGATACAAACATATAATCAGAAAAGGTATTTTCCACTCCTGTGTTTTTTATACAAACTATATTAGAATTTGGAACAAATTCTAAGTTACAATATCCATTTGATTTAATTTCATCTTCTTCTAATACTGGTTTAATATAATATATTAATTTAATCCTTTTCTTTTTTAACCCATGGTTTTCTAGTTTTAGTACTTGTACTTTTAAATTATCTTCCATTGGTATATACATATTTAAAGTTTGAGCAATTTCATTACTTTGATGTTGATATTTTGCATAACCAAGACCATAAGTTATATAATAATCATTTTCATCTGGGCATGGGCTTAAACCTAATGACCATATTTTCTTTGTATCTTTATCTTGCATATATATAATTTCCGATGGAATATCTTGTACTGGTAAATTACTCCATGATGTTAATCTATTTAGCCTACTATTTTTATACCAAGTATAACCTCCCATTCCTTCTGTAACTAATGTGCCAAACTGTTTATTTGTTAAAATATGACTCCATACAGTTGGTAATTTTTCATCTTTATTTACTCTAATTTTGTATTCTTTTCCATCTTGTGAAAATCCACCATATTCATTTAAATATTTTAAATCTTCTAGTTTTTCTCTTTTTGCTTGTATATTTTCAATAGTTCTTGGTGTTTCTTCAAATGGCAAATTTTTAATTTTTTCTAAATACTCTTCTTCTTGTTCTTTTAAGTATCTATATATATTTCCATTACTTGAGTCTAAACTCAAATTTGCACGATACTGTAAAAATTCTATATCTTCAGATGTTAAATTTTCTAATACAAATATTCCACCTTTTATATTTTGCAAATAAGATAAATTTTCATTTGATATACAATTATATATTTCATTTTTCAAATTATCTTCATAACTATATTTTTCTTGATTTACAATTACCAAATCTACCATTATATTTTTTACTCTAAAGTAATTATATGCTTTTAATACTTCAGTTAAATTTTCTACTTCATCTTTGTCTTTCATATTTAATAATAAGATAGGTAAATCCCCAGAAATTCCATATTTCCACAATTTACTTACTGGAGCATTTATTTGGTTACATGTTAAAGTTTTTAATGGATTGTTATACAGCAAATAACCAAGCATTTTTTGATATAATTCTGTCTGTTTTGCTGTAACTTCTAAATATTTATTTTCCGCTTCTTTACTTGCCTTTGATAATTCAAAGTTATACTTAATAGTAGCTTGACTTGTAAATTCTTTTAAATTTTTAACAACTTCTTCTCTAGTTTCTGCAACTGCTAAAATCAAATTCAAAATTACTTTTTCTTCTGGTTTTATACTTATTGTTCTTTTCATTGCAGTAATAGGCTCTGTTGTTAATTGTACATTATTACTTAATGGAATTGAATTTTTTATTGCATTTGGAAGTCCAAGTTCATTCCTTCCATAAAATTTTTCTTTATCAATTTCATATTCTAATTTACCAATTGTTTCATTTTCTGTATATAATTTTATACCTAAAAAAACTTGTGATTCGCTTTCTTGCCTTTTTCTCCTTGTCACAATCATTGATTCTTCATCATCTAAATATTCATAGCTTAAAAACAAATTATTAAAGCTTGGGTGACTATTATCTTGCAATTCTTCTGATAGTACTGGCTCTAAAAAGCTTGTAATTTCTAATGTTTGATTTTCTAAACCATGGTTTGTCAATTCTAAGCTTCTTAGTTCTATTGGTCCGTTTTCAGAAATAGTAGTTTTTAATATTGTTTCTATAGCTCCATCTTGTCTTACTATTTTATCTTGATCATCTGAAAAATATATTGCATATTTATCAGGCTTTCCTAAATAATCCATTTGATTTGCTGTCCAAATTCTTTTAGATTTTACATCTTTTATATAAAAGAAAATTCCTTGGTTTAAATCATTTGTCTTTTTATATCTATTAATTAATAAATTTCCATACTTGCTGTAACTTTCTCCTTTTGAATTCATAACTATTGTATAATTTCCACTTGAAATTACATTTATTTGAGGTATTCTAATATTAGGCTTTGTTATTTCTCTTTGAGAATAATCATTATCATATATATACTTTATTTTTTCAACCTTTTCTTTTTCTTCTTTCGTTATTATAATATTTTCTGGCATTTTTTCTTGAAGTAAGATATCAATTGCTTTTAATTCTGGGTTTTCCATAAATCTTTTTTGCATTATATTTTGCTTAAATAAATTGTTTATTGATACTAATATTAATCCTTGGTGATGTGCCATATATGTTTTTACTAAAGCATATTTTTCGCCCTTTTTTAATCTTGTTGGTGTATAATCTATTGATTCATAAAATCCATATTTTTCATACATGCCATTTTTCTCTAGTTTTTTCAAGTTATTTACCACATCTTTTGGATTTTCATTAATTGTTAAAATACTTGCATAAGAACTTGTTACCATTTCATCAGAAAGTCCTCTTTTTAATCCTAGCCATGGTATTCCAAATGCCTTATATTGATAATTATTTTGTAAGTCTTTTAAATAAAAAGCTGATTCAGATATTCCCCACGGAATGTTTAGTTGTTTTGCATATTCTTTTTGGCTCATTAGCATAAATTTGCAAGATTCATCTAATAAACTTCCTGGGTATTTTGGTATATTTATATTTGGCATAAAATATTCAAAAGCAGTTCCAGACCATGATATTAAACCTTTATATTTGTTTAATATTGTAAGTGTTCTGCTTAAATTGTTCCAGTGCCTTGCAGGTACATCTTTTTTGGCTATTGCAACTAAACTGGTTTGTCTTGCTTCTGATGCTAAAAGGTCATAATACGAATCTGTTAAAGCATTTTCCTCTATATTAAAACCTATAGAAAACAGCCTTGTATCTTCATCATATAATTTTGAAAAATCTGTATTGTGTATTAACGTATTTACCATTTGAATTAGTTGTTCAGTTGTACCTGTACTCTCATGCTCTATTAAAAATTGTTTTACTGTAAAAAGGTAACCTACTAAATTTCCACTGTCTACAGATGATACATACCTAGGAGTTAGTGGTTCTAAAGTGTTTAAATCATACCAATTGTATAAATGCCCATTCCACTTTGGTAAACTACTAATTGTATTTAACATTTTTTCTAATAAATTTATTGTATCTTGTAAATTCTCATACCCTAAGTCATAGCTTGATATTACTGCTAATAGGCCTAGTCCAATATTTGTGGGTGAAGTTCTATTAACAATTCTTGGTCTTCTATCTTCTTGATAATTATCTGGTGGTAGAAAATTGCTTTTTTCATTTATAAGATCTTTAAAATATTGCCATGTTCTTTTTCCTAAATTTAATAAATATTCTTTTTCTCCCTGGTTTAGTTCTTCAACTTTTGGTTCATTCTTATATTCTTTGCTTATTTTACACATTATATATGGTTCTATAAGCCAGAGTAGTGCAAATAATAGTATAAATATATTGCTAAATTTAAATGGTAAAATAAATAGCAAAATTAATGCCAATATTCCTAAAACAATATTTGATGCCATATTTTTATAATATGAAAGTACATCTTTTTTAGCATTTTTCTCAGCATCTTCTGCAGTCATCCATTCAAGTAAATGTTTTTTTGTAGAAAATACTCTTTTTAGTGTTTTTACACAAGCATTTAAACTAAAATATGCTTTATCTGGCAAATTGCCTAATGCTAAAATTCCTCTTTGTATTGCAGCTTTTACACCTGATATTGTTTTAGTAAAAGTTTTTTGAGGTTTTTCTTGATCTTTTTTTAATAAAATACGATTTACCAATTCCAAAATTGTTGGAATTATTGCTGATATTATTAATAAAATCATTATTGGCCATATTTTTATATTAAATAATAATTTAAAAACACATACATAAATCATTAAAATTACAATAGTGGTTTCTAATAAACTTCTTATTAAGTTATCTAATATTTTATATCTTGACAATATACTTAATGGGTTTTGCTTTTTTTCTCCCCTTTTGTTTATAATTGTGCTATTTAGCCATTGAACTAATTGCCAGTCTCCTCTTATCCATCTGTGAAGCCTTGCTTTAAAACTATTATATCCAGAAGGGTAGCCATCTAGTAACATTATATCTGATGCAAGTCCACACCTTAAATAACTTCCTTCTAACAAATCATGGCTTAAAACTGTATTTTCAGGAATTTCATTTGCTAAAACTGCTGAAAAAACTGGCAAATCATAAATTCCTTTTCCAGTAAATATTCCTTCTTCAAAATTATCTTGATATATATCTGATATTGCATTTGTATATGCATCTTTTCCTCCAGAACCTGCATACAGCTTAGTAAAATAACTTTTTTGTATATCTTCAAGGGAAATTCCTACTCTAGGTTGAATTAATCCATGTCCATCTATTACTAAATCTTGTTTATGATTTAATACAGGTCTATTTAATATATGTGCCATTGCGCCAATCATCTCTAATCCTGTATTAAGGCATAGTTCAGTATCTGAATCTAAAGTAATTACATATTTAATATTTGGTATTTGTCCAAACTTTTCTTTTGAATTTTCAATTGTATTTATTAAAAACTCACTTTTGCTTTTTCCTAAAATATATTCATTAAATTGATTTAATAAGCCTCTTTTTCTTTCCCAACCTAAATAACATTCTTCAGATGTATTCCATACTCTTTTTCTATATAGAAAATTAAATTTAGTAAATGTTCCGTCTGGGTATTTATTATTTAATTTTTGAGCTTCTTCTATTCCCGCATTTATAACCTCTTCATCAAATTTTTCCGTCTCATTTTTGCCTGCTGTACAATCTCCCAATAAAGCAAAATATATGTTGTCACTTTTATTTGCCATATAATATTTTTCTAAATTCTTCATTATCTTTTGTACTTTTTGCTTCGAATTCACAATTGTGGGTATTACTACAAAAGTTGCGTATTCTTTTGGAACTCCTTGTTCAAAATCTAATTTAGGTATTGATTTCGGTTTTATAAATTTTCCTAAAATATATTGAGCAATTTGTACTATAATTGTTTGTATTGGTATAATTAATAAAATTCCTAAAATAATAGCAAACCATATAGATGCTTTTGTTTTTATATAAAAATAACTTGAAAGTAATATTGAAATTATTGCTGTACAAACACATAGTATAGTAAGCCATATAGCAATCTTTTTATCATTTGAAAGCTTTTTCGTTGTTTTTCCATTAAGTTCTTGTATCAACTTCTGTCTTCCATCTGATATTAAATAATACCCTACATGACTTTTCTTACTTTCTTTTTCAGCATTTTGAGCTAAACTCCAAACTTTTTTTGCAATATATATTTCAGATATTTTAGTTTTTTGGGAAATCTCTTTAATTGCATTTCTATACATTATTTTAGTTTGATAATCCATCTTTTCATACACATATGCTGGATCTTGTTTTAATATATCTTCTACTCCATTAATATCTTCAAATATTTCTAACATACTAATTCTATTTAAATTTTTAATACTTGTAATACAATTTCCCATTGAAATTTTATTTATTGCAATATCAAAATGCTCTTTTTTTATAGCCTCATCCAAATCCATTCCAGCTCTATTAACTTGCTCTTCTAAAATTTCTAAATATGGATATGCCTTTTTACCATATTTTTTTAATTTATATGATAAATACTCAATAAATGAATATTTCATTTCAGCATATTTTTCTATTTTGTTTTTATATTCCGATATTTTAGTAAACTGTAATTCTCCTTTATTTTTCTGTTCAACTAATCTTTCTACTATATTTTCAACTTTGTATTTTTGTATTTGAGAAATATATATTCTTTCACAAATTTGCCTAATATTCTCTATTAAAGCAATTTTCATAAAAGTACTTATACTCCATATTTCTTCCATACTAAGAGTCTTTTTTCTTTGATAGCCAGCCAAATAATCTTTCAAGCTTTTTCCATCAATTTTATTGTCAGTATAATTTATAATTTCACTTGCCAAAACATACACTCTAGCAAATCCAGCATAATTACCATTAGATATTCCCAAAAACTTAGTATATTTACGTTTAGACAATTCTAATTTAATATTTTTTACAGTTTCATCTATTACATAATAATTATCTAAAATCCACTCTCCTGCTGGATGTATTGGTATTTTTAATTTTGCATGTTCATTCAACAAATTATATATATCAGAAATTATTTCAAAATTTTCCTTCAACCTTGGAATAGGATAAGTATTTTTATCAGAATAATTTTGTAAATTATGGCTTGAAGCCTCCTTTTCCAAATAATCCTCTAATTGACTTTTTCCTAAAATTGCACCCTTTATCATCAAATTTCTATATTGCATTAAAAAATTCCACTCCTTGTATTATATGTTTTACACATATTTTTCTCAAAAGTGGAAATTTTATTCATTTTAATATCAATCAAATACAGTTTATTCATCTGATATTTTTTAATTGAAGAAACAGGCTCTGACTGACATAATTTTAAATAAATGAAATATATATGTATGGGGTGTATTTATGATTATTTTAAGTAAAAAAAGATTTGGTATAATATCTACAATTTTATTAATTTCTTTATTTGTTTTTGTTTTTCAAGTTGCTAGTTCAAAACAAACTGTTCAAACTGTTTCTCTTCCTGTTTCTAACAAAGTAATCGTTCTAGATGCTGGTCATGGAAAGCCTGATGAGGGGGCTCAGTCTAGTAATGGCACTACTGAAGCTGAAACAAATTTAAAAATTACATTAAAAGTTCAAAGTTTGTTAGAGCAATCTGGTGCAACTGTTGTTTTAACTCGTAGCGACGAAAATGCTATTTATGATTTAGATAAAACTACTTTAAGGCAAAAGAAAATTTCTGATATTCATAATAGAGTTAAAATTGGTAATGAGAGTTCTGCTGACATTTTTGTTTCTATTCATTTAAACAAAATTTCTCAGCAACAATATTATGGTTGGCAATGTTTTTATAAACAAAACGATGAAAAAAGCACTGCTTTAGCTAAGAGTTTACAAGAAAATTTGAATGATTCTATTCAAAAAGAAAATAAAAGAGTTTCTATGAAGCTTGATAATGTTTATATTATCAAACATGTTGAAATTCCAATATCTATTGTAGAATGTGGTTTTTTATCTAACCCAGAAGAAGAAACACAACTTTTAAGTGATGATTATCAGAATAGGTTAGCATGGGGAATTTATAATGGAATTATGGATTATTTTTATAACAATTAAAACTCTCTCTTAAATAAGAGAGAGTTTTAATATGCTCTTGCTTTAACTGCAAGTCTTTTTGATCCTCCAGCATAGCATGTTATTAATGTTATTTCTGTATGTCCATTTGTTAATTGACTTGTGCATTCTGTGTCATAAGGTCCTATTACCATTGTTTTATAAACTTTGTAATCTAATGTTTTTCCTGTTAAATCAGTTATTTTAATAATATCTCCTTTTTTCATTTTGTGTAAGTTTCCAAAAAATCTTGAATCCTCATAATTATGCCCAACAACACACATATTTCCTACTTCATTTGGATTTGCTCCCCAATATTTATTTAAAGCAATTTTTAATAATTCAGTTGACGTTTTTGATAATATTGGATATTCAATTCCTAATTTCGGAATATTTAGAGTAGCAATTGTTGAATACTGTTTTTTATTTTTAGCGTTATTTGTTCCAGTTCCTGTTACATTAGAAGATTTTGTACTAGTATTAGAATTATTGCTATTTTGTTTGCTTTCTCCTTTATTATCTGTTTCTAATACTACATATATCTTTTCTATTTCTTCTGTTTTTTCAACCGCTAACTCAGGTGCTTTTATTGTAACATTCATTTGTTCATCTTTTTGATTACTTGATGCAACAGAATAAATTTTATATGACAATATTATTATAAAAAGTATTATTATAGGAATTAACAGTATTTTTGGTACTATATTGCTATTTTGTACTTCCTTATTTTTTTTAAATTTAGATATTATCTGATTCATAATCTTTCCTTTAATATTATTTAAGAGGATTTAAAAAAATCCTCTTGTTTTAGTTTAAACATCTTTTAACTTATTATATTTAAAATATGCTATTACTCCACATATTATTACAACAACTATGCTTGCAATTCCAGCATTTACACCTGTTTGTGGTAATTTTCCTGGTGCTTTAGTATTGTCTTGGTTTGTGTTGTTATTGTTATTATTTCCACTATTATTGTTATTTCCTGATGCTTGTTTTACTGTTACAGTGCAACTTGCTTTTTTAGTTCCATCTTGTGAAGTAACTGTAATAATTGTAGAACCTATCTTTTTAGGTGTAACTTTTCCTGTGTTATCAACTGTAGCAACAGATTCATCACTTGATTTCCAAGTTACTATTTTGTTTGTAGTATTTGAAGGATTAAAATTTTGTTCTTTTTTTCTTTATATTTGTCTATAATATTTTGATCTGTAATTTTTTCATATTGATAATGTGCTTTACTGTTTCCTGCATTTCTTAATGCTACTTGAATTGAACCACTTTCGTTAGTATTAAACTCTCTTCCATTTTTTTTTATAGAATAATTTGTTAATCTTAAATATAGTATTTTTACATTCACACTATAAGGCTCTAGTATAATTGTATCTGTTGTTTTATCTTTTATTGTAATATATGCTGTATCAACAACATTAATTACTTCTCTCATTTTACTTGTTGAAGTAGTAATATTTACAACTGCTTTAGAATCTGTATATTCGGTTATTAGATACCATGTATCTACTGTAGCCGCTGCTGTTTTTGTGAACCCAAATTCATATTCATGTGTTGTATCTAATGTTAATCCAGTTGTTTCAAAATTCATACTACCATTATTTGAATAAATATTTCTCGTTGCTTCAACAGCAGCATTTGAAATATTTGGTATTATAATTAGGAATATTCCTATTAATAATATCATAATTAAATATTTAACTTTTGTCATTTTTCTACATCTCTTTAGTTAAAATTAGGGAATTAAATTATTCCCCAATTTGTTTTCCAAATATAGATTTAGCTAAACCACCTATTACAGGTAATTCTGGATCTTCTTCTTTATTTGCTTTAACTATACCAAAAATAATAGCTAAAATGTACACTACCCATAATGCAGTGCTAAAGAAAGGTATTGTAATTGGTATTAGATAATAAGCTGTAGAAAGAATTGTATATCCAAGTCCTATTACAACTGCTTGTGCTGCGTGCATTTTAGTATTTTTTTCATTATCTTTTAATGCGAACAATACAATTAGTCCTCCTAACCATCCAAAAACGTAAGCAATTATTGCTCTTCCTTTTTGACTCATAAGTTTTCCCCCATTTCCTCTTATTTTATAGATTGATAATATCACTATTGTCGAAAATTGTAAACAGTTTTTTATATTTTAAATACGTTCTTTTATAAATGTATCAAAAATATTAAAATTTACAATTTAATATTTTGATACATTATACGCTAATTATTTTTTCTTCTATCAATAACATAAGTACTTCCTGGAGTCATTTTAGCAAGATGTTTAACTTGTGCTGCAGATTCCCCTATTTCAAGTACATTTTTAAATCTTCCTTTATCAACAACTACTACTGCTATAGAAATACTTGTTAATGGAAATTGTTCTATTACACATTTTCTATTTGGTATTTCTAAATATCCTTTTTCAATATCTGACTTGTTAAAATATTTAAGTACTCCTTGATCAAATTCTAAAATTATATCTTGACATATTTTTTCACAATTTGTGTTAGCCGTTATTGCAACGAAATCATCTCCTCCAATATGTCCAACAAAGTTGCTTTCATCTTCTGTATCATGTAAATGATTTGCTACACATCTTGCTGTAAATTTAATTATTTCATCTCCATTTAAAAATCCATATACATCATTATATGCTTTAAAATTATCTAGGTCTACATACAATATTGAAAATTGATCATTATTTAATAATCTCTTTTTTATTTCAGTTTGAATTTGAACATTTCCTGGTAACCCAGTTAATGGACTTACTCTACGGTTAGTATCTAAAAGCCTTATTACATTTTTTACTGTGTAATATAAATATTGTTCATCAATTGGTGCTTTTATATAATGCTCAACACAGGCTTTTAATACTTGAATTCTATGTTCTTTTTCTTTTACTGAAGATATTACAATTATAGGTGTTATGCTATTATCTTCATTTTTTCTGATTTTATTGCAAAGTTCAATAATATCTTCTTTTATTCCATCTTCATTTATAATAATAAGTGCTGGAATGTTTTTTAACACACTTTCAATTTCCGCTTCTTTAGCTTTTTTAAATTTATATTCTTTTTCTTTTTTAAATAAATCTATTAGTTTGCTTTTTAATTCATTTTCTTCATCAATCAAATAAATTTCTTGTGACATATTTTGTCTCCTTTTATTATGGATTATATTGTAGTTCTGCTGTCTTAGTTATGTCATATCCACTTGTGTTGATAACTTGAACAGAAATAGTATTGTTTCCTTCCCTCAATTTTACAGGTCCTACTGTAACTTTCTTTCTATTTAAATCTCTTGCAGCATATACTTTTCCGTTTAAGTTAACTATTATGTCTTTTATTCCATCTTTGTCTTCTACTTCTATTGTTATGTCTTGATTATTACGTTTAACTACCATTTTAGGTTTTGAAGTTGAAGTTACTACTTCTTTTTCAAAACTCTCAACATTTCCATTCATATCTTCAGCAATTATTTTAACTTTTCTAGTTCCCACTGTCAAAGCTACATCTTTTCTAATTTCTTTTTGTCCTTGTTGATTTGCTTGAATTACTATAGGTTCCTCGCCTTCCCATTGATATGATATATATGATATAGCTGTTTCATCTTTTGCAATTATTGTCATATTATTATTTCCGTCTTCAGTTTCTACTTCAATAGAAGGTTTTGTAATATCAACTCCTGTTAATTTATATGGTTTTTGATATTTTATTCTTTTTCCATTTACATCTTCTATAACTAAATTTAAAGTACTATCATATCCTAAAAGTACAATTTCTTCATCTGCAGTTGTACTTCCTATTGGAGTAGTACTTCTTTCTCCATTATCCCATGAATATTCAATTTTAGATATTTCTACATTGTGTTCAACATGGACTACTGCTTTGTCATTCTTTCTTCCTATAATAACAGATGGTATATTTGCAGGTTTTCTATCATCTGCATCTTTGTACATAGCATAAGCTCCTTCTCCTACAAAGATAACTCCAAAAGCTATAAGTACAACAGAGAAGAATTTTATTATTCCTTCTATTTCAATAGGTCTTCCAGACCTTGTTCTTTTTATTTTTGTTTTAATATTAGAAGCAGATGTTTTTATGTTTTGTTTTATTGGTTCTCTTTTTATCTGCTCTGTTTGTATGTTATTATTTTTTTCATTTTCATTTCTATCGTTTCCAACAGCAAGAATTTGATTCATGTACTTCGAGTCTCCTTTGCTACAATCTACCATCATTATTATATCATAAGCATTTTTTAATGTAAATGTAGAAATAAAAAAATAATGCTAAAATAAGTTTTAGCATTATTTTTTATTTTATTCAATTACAAATTTTTTGATTAATATTACTCCTCCTGCAATTATACTAACTGATACAAGAGCTAATGTAATATATGTTTGTGCACTACCTGTTGCTGTTGTGATTATAACTGGTGCATCATCTTCATCATCTTCACCTTTTTTGTCATTACCTGGTGTTGAGTCAATATCTGGTGAATCATAATCATTATCATCTTCATAAATTTCTGCCCAGTTTGTTTTTAATCCCATGTTATTTTTTCCATTTATCCATGTTAGTATTATTTCTACTGTTTGACTTTCTCCTGGTTTTATTAACACGTCTTTTAATTGATTTGTTAAAACTTTTCCGTCATCTGTTAATCTCCACTTTGGATTATCTTCCTGAACAAATTTTAAACCTTGTGGGATATAATCTATAATTTCTTTAGCATATCCTTCTATCTCTCCCTCGTTTGTTACTTTTATGCTAAATTTAAATTTTACAGTTGTTTGGTTTATTCTGTCTGAACGAATTTCAACTTTTGCAGGTGGTTCAGGATTTTCATCTCCTGTATGTCCCGTTTTTGTAATTGTTGTTTTTCCATTGTATGTAACTATTGATTCGGTAACCCATTTTTTAAGTGCTAAGTCAAAGTATTTAACTTTAATTTTCTCTATGTCTTGATCATCTTCGTCTGGATTATTGTTGTCTGGAGTTGAGTCAACGTCTTCAACTTCTTTACCATCTTCATCTGCATCTTCTGTAATTTCTGCTGTGTTTATTATTACTCTATCAGATGTATTTGGTTCTGTTACTTTAAATGCAATTTTTAGATCTCTATAGTCTGGCATTGTCATTGTTTCTGGATCAAAGGCTTTTAGTAAGTTTTTATTGTCAATATCATTTATTTTTGCTAAGTAATCAGTTTTTATATAACTTGCTTCTTTAACTTCAGTTGTTTCTGTTCCATCTTGTTTATACATTTTCCATCTAAAAGCTGTATTTATTGCATTAGTTGGTAAATATTCTAGTCCTTCTGGTAAATCATCTTTTACTTCTTCTGCATATCCTGCCATATTACCTTCATTAAATACTCTTAATGTATATACAACAGTATTTCCATTAGCAACTTCTACTGGTTCTTTTGAATGTACATATTTGTATTCATTATTCTCTGTTATTGTAAATACTGGAGCTCTACTAGTTATTTCTTTATCATTAACTCCTGTTATAAATTTTCTTAAAGCTAAGTCAAATCTTTTTATTACTAATTTTTCAAAGTCATCATCATCTTGTTGTCCAGGAATATATGTATCTCCACGATCAATTTCAGCATCTTTATAATTTGGTAATGTATCATCTGTTGGTAATACAACATTATCTTTTTGAGAATCTCTATCAATAATTTTATCACCGTTTTGATCAGCAAATCCTGTTATTTCTGCTATATTTGTAATTTTTTCATATAAGTCAATATTTTCTTTAACTTTACATCTAATTTGTACATCAATATAATCAAGAGTTGTTCCATCAAATGCTTTTAATAAAACTTTATCATCCACATTTGTTCTTCCTGCATATATATTGTCTCTGTTAGCTGAACTTGTTGTTGTTAAAGATGTTATATCTGTTTTTACTGTTCTTCCATCTTGTGATACTGTCCATCCATATTTTGCATTTAGTTCATCATTTACTATAAATTCTAGTTGCTCTGGTAAATGATCTGTTATTTCAGTTACATATCCATCTAATTGTCCTTCATTGTATATACGAATTGTATATGTTACTATGTCTCCATTAGAAGCACTTACTGGTGTTTTGTCATGATTATATGTTGCTGTTGTTGCTGTTTCGTTTTTTAAGTCTGTTACATCAACTTGTGGTGCTCTATTATAATTTTTTGTTTTTGTTCCTGTTGTAACTTCTGTAATGAATTTTCTTAAAGATAAATCAAAGTATTGTCCTAATACAACTAAATCTTCAAAATCATCATCGTCTTCTTGGCTTGTTGTTCCATAATTATTTTTATCAACGTTATTTGGTTTAGAGTCACGATCTTCTGCTTCAGTGTTTCCGTCTTTATCTTTATGCATTGTTATTTCTGCTATATTTTTTAAAGTTTTGTTTTCAGTTCCTATTGTTGCAATTACTTCACATTCTATTTCCAAATCTTTATAATCTAATGTTGTTCCATCAAATTTATTAATCATTTTGTCTGCTAAATATGTTGTCTTTACAGTTTTACCATCTTTTGTTGTTTCCCATCCATATTGTTTATTTATTGCACTATTGTCTGCCAGTTTTAATCCTTCTGGTAAATAATCTCTAACAACTGCTGCATATCCATCAATGTTGCCTTCATTATATACTCTTATTTTGTATATAACCTTGTCTCCTGGTTTTACTGCAAGTGCATCTTTAGGATGTACTTTATTTGTTGTTGTAATTGCTCCATTTTTTAATTTTTCTAATTCTTGTGCATCTATTGCTGGAGTTCTATCCACTGTTGGTGCAACTCCATTTATTGATGTAATGAATTTTCTTAAAGCTAAGTCCATTGCTTCACCTAGCATTATTAAATCTTCAAAATCATCATCATCTTCTTGGCTTGTTGTTCCATAATTATTTTTATCAACATTGTTTGGTTGTGAGTCACGGTCTGTCACTGTTGTATTTCCATCTTCATCTTTATGCATTGTTATTTCTGCTATATTTTTTAAGTTTTGATTTTTGCTTTCAACTACTGCTGTTACTTCACATTCTATTTCTAAATCAACAAAGTCTAATGTTGTTCCATCAAATTTATTGATCATTTTATCTGCTAAATATGTTGTTTTAGCTGTTCCAACATCTTTTGTTGTTTTCCATCCATATTGTGTATTTATTGTACTATTGTCTGCTAATTTTAGTCCTGTAGGCAAGTAGTCTATAACTGTTGATGCATATCCATTTACATTACCTTCATTATATATTCTTATCTTATATACTACTTTATCCCCTTTTTTTACTGCAAGTGCATCTTTAGGATGTACTTTTCTTGCTGTTGTTGTAGTTCCATTTTTAAGTTTTTCTAATTCTTGTGCATCTATTACTGGAGTTCTATCCACTGCTGGTGCTACTCCATTTATTGAGATAATGAATTTTCTTAAAGCTAAGTCGAATTCTTCTACTGTTGGTTCTTCTGGTATATCAGTAACAACTTCTTCTGAAAAGTTTCTTGTTATTTTTTCAACTTTAACAACAGGTTGTTCTAACTCTAAGTTGTTATTTCCTTTATCAATTACTGACCAATATGTAAGTTTAGTTTCTGTATAAGAACCTGAAATATTAAATTTTACACTTTTAATATTATTAGTAGATGGTACAGAAATATAAAATTCTTCTCCTACTAATTGTTTGTCATCAGTCATATTTATAATTTCGTTCTTATTCTTATCTAAATATATTACATCTGTTACTTCATTGTCATTTTCATCATTAACGAAAACATCTAAACTATATTGTGTATCTCTTACTTGTTCTAGTTTATATGGTCCAACTATATATCTGTTATTTACTTTTTGAACTGTTATATTACTTGTATCAGAAAGTTTAACTGGTACAGTGTTTACACTGCTATCACTTGGACTATAGCTAAAACCTTCTTTTTGAGGTGTTTTTACTAAGTAATCAAATAATGCTTGACATGCAAGTGCTCTTTCCCATCCATTTTCTAGTATATCTTCACTTAATGCTTTATAGTTTGCATCTACACCTTGTACTATATTAACATAGAATTCTATGTTTTCTACATGATAATCACCTGTAGGGTTTGTATAATACCATACTGCCAATTGTTGTACTGCATCTATATCATCATCTGTTAATAAGTCCATATCTGCAAATTCAGTTATTTCTGGATTTCCTTGTTCTACCGCATAATTAGTTGCTGCAGTTAATAAAGTATCTCTATTAATTTTAGCTTCAGCTTTTGCTGTTGAGGATGCATCAATTTTAGGTGCAACATAACAATTATCTAAAATCCATAATAATGCTTGATATTCTGTACCATTAACATCTGGTAATGGTGCTTGGTATACTGCAGGAATATCATCTGGATCCTTTAAATCAAAATATTTTGTATAATGAGTTTCAACAGGTGCTCTAATTGCTGAATAATCTGCTGATCCAAAACCAGGACCACCTCTTAAGCAATAAATAGTATCATCAGTATTTTTTCCTGTTTCATAGATTTTCCAAACGTTTTTACTACCACTTGCTATTTGGTATCCATATCCTGATCTTCTTCCAACCATTGTTAAGTTAAGATATAGACTTCCAGTTCCAGAAGCTGCATTTACTTGTGTAAATACACTTAAGCAACACATTGATAGAAGTAAAAGTATTATAAACATTATTCCTTTTTTAAATTTCATTATCTTTACCTTCCTTTTTTATTATATTAATATTATTTTAATAGTCTATTAAGAACATGTCAATAGCAGTATTTTCCTATAATTTCATGCCTTTTTTTATTGCATTTTTTTCCCTTACGGATATAGGTTCTTGGATTTAACTTCTATTTTTTTGCCCTTATATTACAATTATATTACATTTTTGTAATATTTTCAATATTTTTGGTGCTAATATTGCCTCTTTTTCTTATTTCCCTAGTTTTTTACGTCTTGCTTAATAGAATTTTAAAAAAGATAAGAATTATAATTCTTATCTTTTGGTTCGCTGGAGGCGCCTATCGGAATCGAACCGATGATCAGAGTTTTGCAGACTCGTGCCTTACCGCTTGGCTAAGGCGCCATAAATATTAAATTATAGTCACGAATTACTTTACTTACCAGCGACTCGCTATCGCTCCCTGCATACTGAGGTTGTAACTCGCTAAAGCTCGAACGACCTCAGCAGCTTGGCTAAGGCGCCATAAATATTAAGCTTAATAAAAAAATGGAGCGGGAAACGGGGCTCAAACCCGCGACCTCTGCCTTGGCAAGGCAGCGCTCTATCAACTGAGCTATTCCCGCATAAGCTTTTTTCAAAGCATATTTATAATAACAAATTTTTATATAAAAGTCAAGGTACTAATGATAAAAAATCTATAAAATAATCAAATATATTCTTTTTTTCTATCACTTGCTTATTTTTTATATTTAAATTTGCTATTGTTTCTCCATTTATTTGAATCTTTGCATTTCCTATAATTCTTCCCTTTTCAACAGGTGCTTCTAAGTAATATAATGAATTTATTTCCATTTTTATGTTATCAATATCTGTTTTTTTTATTGCAATTTTAGAATAGCCTAAACTTTCAATATCTAAATCTATCTTCTCTTGTTTTGCCTTATTTATATATATGCGATTACAGTTTAATTGTTTCCAATTTTCAAATTGTTCTTTTATTTTTTTTTCAATATCTATTACTTCATAATTTTTATATGCATATTCAATTAATTTTATGCTATCTGATGTTCTATACTTTTTGGTATCTGCTCCTAGTACTACTGTAATAATATCTAAATCTTCGCGTTTACAAGCTGTAACTAAACATCTCCCAGCTTCATTTGTAAACCCGGTTTTTACTCCATAAACGCCATTCAAATTTCCAAGTAATTCATTAGTATTTCCTATTAAATTACTTCTTGCATTTATTGTTATATTGTAATTTTTAGAACTCACAATCTCTTTAAACTTTGGAATTTTCAATGCATAATCAGCCATACAAGCTAATTCATACGCAGTTGTATAGTGTTTCTCTTTGTCTAATCCATGTGGTGTTATAAAATGACTATTTATAAGTCCAAGTTCTTTTGCTTTTTTATTCATCATGTCTGCAAATTCTTCTATTCCTCCTCCAACATGTTCTGCCAAAGCAACTGCAGCATCATTTCCAGATTTAAGCATTAATCCATAAAGCAGGTCATGTACCGTAATTTTGTCATTTGTTCTTAATCCTAATCGTGACCCTCCTGTTCCTGCAGCTTTTTTGCTTATTGTAACTACATCATTTAACTCTGAATTTTCCAAAACAACTATTGCTGTCATTATTTTCGTTGTACTTGCCATCGGAACTTGTTTTAAGCCATTTTTTTCATACAGAATTCTTTTAGAATTTCTATCAAATATTAGTCCAATTCTAGAATTCAACTTTAAGTTTTCTATATTTTTAGATACGGTTTCAATTGCTTGCTTCTTTGTTTCGTTAATATCAATAATTTCATTATCATTTATATTAGCATAACACATATTATTTATAGATAAAATAAGTGTTACAAATAAACAAATCATTGCACTTATTACTTTTTTATTTTTAAACTTCATATACAAAAATCACCTTTTACATTATATTTGTAAAGGTGATTTTTATGAATAATTTAATTATCTTCTTGAATCTCTTGCTTCAGCATCTCCCCATGGAGTTCTTCCTTCGTCATCATCATCTCTTTCTTGCTCTTTTTCTCTTTCTTTTATGTTTTCATTTACCCTCGCTTTTGCTTCATTTTCAGTAAGAACTTCTTCTCCTATCATATAATTAAAGATTTCAACAGCTTCTTTTCTTTGATATCCATCTTTTATAAATTCCTCAATAATTTCTTCAGAATGTTGCATCAAATGCATTTCATCATATTGTACTCCGTCTTGTATCAAGCCTGTTTTCTTTACGGAACTGTACATTCCAGTTTCTCTATCTGGGTCTGCAACACCAGTTCTAATTGAAGTTATTTTATTTACTTGTGAGCTATTAGTAGGTCTTCCTTTTACTTCAATGGCATGTGATGTCCATTCTCCTTCGTTTCCTTGTCTTGCTTCTTCTGCATATGGATATCCATAAATATCAAACTTGATGTTTATTCTTACATCTCTTATATCTTGATCTCTTCCTGTTAAGTTTCTTGTTTGCATTACTTGTTGTGGTGACTCTTTGGTTACTGGATTACCATCACTTCCAATTGATACTGTTTCTTGTCTAATACCTGTTGTTGATGGCATAATATACTTTGATGGTTGCAATTCTCCATTTTCATCAATATATTCTGCTTTTACAAGTCCATCTTTATCACGACTAAATATTAAATCTCTTTCTACTTCTGGATGATCTTTATAAAAATTACTATTATCCCTAACTATTAAAACATTATTTTCAGGAATTCCCTTCTTTTTTGCAATTGCTTTTTGTTCTTGATTTTCTTCTTGTGGATCTAATTTCTCTTGTTCTTGTTCTTCTTCCTCCTCTTCAGCTTTCTCTTCATCTTCTTTGCCTTTTTCTTTCTTCTTTTGGATTTCTTTTTCTAATTCTTCTGGTTGTAAAGTAATATTTCTTTCTTTTATTTCTTCTGGCAACTCAAGTACTGAATTATCTAAATTTAGCATTTCAAAATATTCTTGATATTCTTGTCTTAACTTTTCTATATATTCTGGTGAAAAATGAATTTTTCCAGCTTTATCAACTGTTGCAACTAAATCCCCATCTTTGTTATATATTTCATATACCTCTTCTGCTCCCTTTTTACCATTTTCTCTATTAAGCTTTGTAACAAAAACATCATTTTCTATAAATCTCGCTGAATCAAAAGCAAGTTCTTTGTAATAAGTTATATTTAATATTTGAGTACTCTTGTCTTCCCTTTCAGCTATTTGTGTATAAATATTTGCCATTGCTTCTTTTATTTCATTTGACTTATCTATTTCCATTTATATATTACTCCTTTTTTGTTTTATTATATCATATATTATAAAAATAAACTATCTAAAAGCAAAAAATGAGGAGAATAATCTCCTCATTTTTTAAATACTGAATGACATTACAAAATCTGTTCCTTCATTTAATCTCATTACAAATGTCTTTTTTACTGTTTTAGTATTTTTTTCTGTTTTATCAGTTATAGTAACTTCATAAGTATACAAATCTCCTTGTTTTTTACCATTGCTTGATTTTGCATTATTAGATTCAAAGAAGTTTGTTTTCACATACTTTTCAAAGTCAGCTTCTGTTTTAAAGTTATTTGATTTAAATGTTGCATCTAGCTTATTGTATACATATTTGTAGTCATTATTATTTAATGCTTCAAAACATTTTTGAAGGTTTAATATTACCTTATCCTCTTCTTTTGCATTTTCATATTTTTCAAGAAACTCTGGTAAATCTATTGTATATGTGTCTAGTATAACAGTATAGTCCATAACTGATGTTTCTCTAAATATATAATAATTTTCTAAGTTATCAATAAGAACATATTGAGTATAATCATTATTCTTATCAATTTTATATGATTTTAACTCAAGTGGTTTATATTTTGCTATGTATATCATATATTCTTCCATGCTATCAAAATCACCATATTGTTTTGCATTTTTATTATTATATGATAAATATAATTCTTTATTTTTGCTTACATATTGTGTAAAATTTTGTAAGCTTCCAAAACGCTTTTCTTTATAATTTTGATCTAAGTCCTGATATGCTTGTTCAATATTAAATGACATTCTTTCTGTAAATGTTTCAAATATATACTTAACATATTCCTCATCATTTAAATATATTGATTTAAAAACATTATAAGTTTTATTTTCTATTTTCTCTGTTCTATTAAAATTTATTTCTGAATTTTCGTCAATTTTTAGCATGTTTTTTTCTGTCATATATTCATAAGGTAATATTGAAAATGTACTATTAGCAGGGTTCATTTTAACCCCAACAGCTAAATTAAACATTTTATTTGAATTTGTGTCAATTAATTTTCCATATATTAAATATACATCTACGTCATTGCTTATTTTTATTGTATACATTTTGTTTATGTCAATTTTTACTTTAGATATATTGTTTATTTTTAACTGTTCTTTCGTTATATTAGCCATTTGTACATATTCGTCATCTAATAAACCATATATTTTTTCTCTGTTTCCATCTGAGACATAATCATAAAATAATTCTACACACTTTTTTGCATTATAATATTCATTTTTTGATTGCACTTTTTCTAATTTATTAAGTTCAAAGTTATATGTCTCTTTACCATCTTCTATTTCGTTTATTCCGTTCTTCATTTTTCTTTAATAACAACACACATATCATTATTGTTGTTATTATTATAAAAATTATTAATAATATTATAATTTTTTTAAGGTTTTTATTCATAAATTAACATTCCTTATTTTTAATTTTATTTTCCAATATATCTATATGCTACGGCAAATTTATTTGGATCAGCACTAAGCAGTTTACCCATTGAGCTTCTATCTCCACTGCTAGATACTACACAATAATTTTGGTCTAAACGCTTTCCTCCATTTATATATATATACACATGATTACGATTTGGGTAAAACACAATATCTCCTTCTTGTAATTCTGCAAAACTAGTTATTTTTTGCCACTGATTTGCATATGAAGATTGTGTTAGCATATTTTCTACTCCCCAGCATCCATTATATGGATATTGATTAATTGTAGCTTCATCTATTAACCCAGCCTTCCAAAGAGATAAACTTACGAATGTTGCACATACTATTCCATATTTGCTTGGGTTTTCTATAGGGTAATCCCATGATGCCTGTATATTATAACCTACACCAGTTCTACCATTATTAGTTGCCCCTTCAACTCCATTTCCTGCGTAATGCACCTCAACTCCAGAGTTTAAAAAATGATCTGCAACCATGTACGCAGCTTCTACAATTGATCCGACTTCTCCTAAAAAGCAATTGTTTCCAAATATAGTTTTTGCCACTCTAAGTCTATATTCAAAACAATATTGGGCATAATCTGCTTTTTCTTGTAAGGATGTTAAATCTGTTGCTCCTGAGTGTCCACACCTTATTTTATACTCTCCTGTTGATATTCCACCTAATTCATACATAGAGTAAATTTGTATACGTCCTCCTGATCCCCAAGTACTTCCATGGCTTTGGTAATACTCAATTCCTGCTGGATTATCAAAATCAGGTTCATTGCATAAATGAGTGTCTCCTAAATACATATATATACAAAACATTGCATATGCATTATTTTCAGGTTTACCAGCAAACATAGAATTTACAGTTGCATATTTTTGAGCTGTTGAATATGCATAATTATATTTATCTGTTCCTTCTGTTGAAGCATTAACTACCCATCCACAAAAATCTCTAATAGAATCACCATAAGAGCTATATGTAGCTCCTGAACTTTGCCCATTATATATTGCAAAGCCAAAAAGGTTATTTCCTGGTGTGCTTTCTCCATACCCTGTTTCTATACAAGCCCATGCAAATGCTAAACACGGATTAACATTATATTCTGCTGAAGTACATATATCATAAAAGTCACCAGCTGCATTAGATAGCTTACTATATGATTCCCCTCCATTGTATGCTTGAACAGCTGCTATAAATTCTTCTCTTGATAAATTTGTTCCAAATGCACTAACAGATCCTATTCCACTTATATTTGTAAAATTTGTAATATTAAATACACTCATATCTAGCGAAGTTACGCCATAGTCCTTTCCATTATAAAGATATAATACATATTTCATAATTTTTTCCAACTCTTGTGTTCTTGAACTTTTCTCTAACATTTGAAAGAATATTCCTGCTCCATTTACTAATTTGTGTATTGGAGCTTCTTTTATCATACTTAGAGGTAGTGTATATTTTGTTTTTAGCATTTCTAATATCTCATCTGTTTTTCCTTGTGCATCAGAACCTTCATCTGTTTCACTAACTCCTTCAGAATAAGTATTTATAGTTGTATTAGTTATTACTTCTATCATCTGATTTACTTTATAAGTAATTGTACTAATATACATTCTAACTTCTTCTGCAGTTCCACTTGTATCTTCTGTAGTATATTGATATCTGTAACTTGCATCTGTATGTGATGGTGTTTCATCCTCAATTTCTTCGTATGAAGTATTTTCTGTAGGTCCATTGGTTTGATTGTTATATGTTATTTTTTGTTTTACAAACCATGTATCTACTTCTGTTATCTGTATTGTTGGATTATGTATTTCTATACTGCTATTTGATGGTGTATCAGATATGTAGTCACTTTCTTGACTTGGAAGTGTTACTTGTGGATTACCTCTTGTTGGATTTCTCCTTCCAGAATCAGTATATTCTCCTGTTTCTGAATTTTTGACATATATTCTTCCTTCTTTGTCAACAGATGTTGCATTTTTATATTTATAGGTTCTTGTTGTATTTATGGTAGTTACATTATCCATTATTGTAATAACTATTGATGTTTCTTTTACTATTTTATCAGTCAAAGCTGATATGTACTCTGGGTTTTGGGTAGCTACACATAAATTAATTAAAAATTCAAATGGTGTTATATATTTTGTTATTTTTGATTTATATTCTAACTCTTTTAAACTAATTGATGTTGTCTTATTTCCATTATTGTCTGTATTTACTACTTTATTTGCAATTACAAGCTTTCCTTCTGGACTGACTGAAAAACATTCTGTTATATCTTTTCCATTTTGCAATTGTTCATTTGCTATTGGCTCATCTATTTTAGCTTTTCCACCTGTCATTTCTTCGTAAGGAACATAAGTAAGAGGTATTGCTTCATCAGTAGACGAATTTGTACTAGACGCTTTTTTTACATATACTCTTCCATAATATTTTCCTTCTTGTTCTTCTGCACCTCTGTTCAATTCTTGGCTTACTACTTCTGCTGCATAGCATTTTTTTATTAAATCTTTACTCAAGTGTAATGAATTTAATTTAAAACCCATTTTTTCTAACTCTTCAATTAGTTCATCTGCTTGTTCATCTGATATAACAATTGAATTATCATCTGCATCATATTGAACTGGATGTTCTGCTGTATATTTACTTACTTTATCCGAAAATGCATCCATTAAAGCATCATAAGCTCCACCTAATGCTATTATGACGAGAAATAATGCAACTGCAATTATAACCCATTTTTTTGTAAATATTTTTAAAGTTGCTTTTAATACTTTTTTTGCTTTATCTATTACTTTTTTTCCATTGTCTTTATTAAAATCATCTGCTTGCATTTTTTTCTCCTTACTTATAATTGAACACTATATTTTAATGTTTCAAAATCTTGTCCTTTTATATAAGCATTATAGTCCATAATAACATTAAAGTTCATATATTTTATTTTTCTATCTGTATTAAATGTTTTGTTAAATTTTATATTTATAGTCTTTGTCCCATTTTGTTGTACTACTAATATTTCCGTAGCTAATTCATCTATATATGATGAATATTTAACATCATTTTCGTCTGTTAAGTTTATATTATTTACATCATTTTGATTAGCAATTAATATTTCATTTTCTGTATTGTTAGTTATTTTTATTGTATATATTTCATAGTCAATAAATATTTGCTTTTCTATAACTTCTATATTTAATCTTTTATTTTTTGATTCAGTCCCTATCTTTTTTATATAAAGAAATTTATTTAAGCTTAAAACTTTGTTTTCATCCTCATCTGTAATATAGATGTAATCTATTCTTTGTTTATCTGATTTTCCACCAGATTGTAATATATTGTTCATATATGTTACTTTGTAAATTCCATTTCCATATATTTCTTTTTCTACTTTTGCTGTTTTATTTTGATTAAATATTTTCTTTATGTAATTATTTTTAAATATGTTGATGTTTGGAAACAACACTGTTTTGCAATCTTTTGATATCATACCATAAGCATCTTCTATTTGGTTGTTATTGCAATATTTTACAAATTGTTCTATTAGTTTTTTTGAATTTTTTCTTGTAGTATCTGTTGTTATTTCCGAATTTGTATCTTGTGTATTATTTTCTAAATTACTATTACTACTAATTTGTGTATTTTCATTTATTTGATTTATTAGTTCTTCTCTTTTCTTTTCCTTAATATTTCTAAGTAATCCATATACTGCTTGTATAATAACATAAGAGAAGACTATTACTATAATAATTGTCCATAATCCCCTTTTATTTTGATTATATTTTCTAAACAAATTATTAAGCATAATAGCCTCCTTATAGTATTATATTATTTTGTTAATGTCCTTTATAGTTTTAATATACTTATCTATGTCTCCTTTTGGCACTCCTCTTTCCACTAATCCTTCTTTAAGCTGTTTTAATTTTTTCTGGTCATCTCCAACTTTTTTAGCCATTTGGGCTACTATAATTCTTTGTTTAGATGCTCTATCTGCTCCAAAATCATCTTCACTAGCTTTCATCGCCTTGATGATTAGCTTATCGTCTGTAACTCCTGCTTCTCTGTATTTTTGTGCCTCTTCTTTCATTATTCTGCGTGCCTCTTTTTTAGAAACTCCAAGTTTCTCTTGATATTTTCTTATTCTCTCTGGATCTCTTAAAGCTTGTTTGTCTAGTATTCTATTTTGTCTAGCTTCATTCTCATCTTCAGTATGAGTAGCTTCATATAGACCATTTAATCCATTACTAATATTTCCTGCTATTGAATCTACTCCATCTGGTACAGAGTTAATTCCTGAACCTGCTAAACCTCCTGCTCCTATTCCCGCTATACCATATTTAAATACATTTGAAAAGTCATCTGATACCAATCCAGCTGTCCCAGCCGCAATAGCTCCGACTCCCATCAATGTGGCTTTTAATGCAGTTCTAGTCAAAGATCTAGCTACCTTCGGAGCAAAATATGCTGCTCCTTTCAAACCTCTTACAGCACCTCTTCCAAATGATCTTAGTAATCTTTTTCCTCTGCCTTCAGTTTGCGTTGTTTGGTTTGCTGCTTCTATAGCATTGCTATCTTCACCACTTTCTCCAGAGTCTGTATTATCTCCGAATTGTTGTCTCATTATGTCTGGTATCTCACTTTCATCAAATCCTGTATCTCTTAACATTTGCTCAAATTCTTCAGGAGAATAATTTCTACCTTCATTTGAGTCTGCATTAGCTTCTCTATTCATCGCATCGCTTACTTGTGGATCCCAGTCAGCAGTTCCAAACCCTTCATCATATACATCTGCCATTGCTTGTAACGGTGTTTGTTCTTCTGGTACATTATCTCCTTGATTCTCTGTTTGTCCATCTGTTACTTGTCGTGCACTTTCTTGTTCATTTCCACTTCCGTATATTCCATTAATTAAACTGTTTGTGTCTTTTCCTTTGTCAGCTGTTCTTAATTTAGAATTTGTTTCTCCATTATTGCCATTTTCTCCGCCTCCAGATTTTCCACCTTTTCCACCTTTTCCGTCTTTTCCGCCTTTACCAAGCAACTTACCTATCTGATTAATTCCTTGCATTGCCAAAGCTCCTCCAAGTGCAGATCCTCCTGCAACTGTTGACGCTTTTTCAAATCCAAAGAATTTACGTAATATTTTTTCAGCTTGTAAGATAAATCCTAATGCAGCTAAGGCAAATACTATGTTATCTGCTATCAAGTCCATTGAAGCACCAATTAAAACCGTATATAAAATTAAATGTACTGGTTGTATTAGTAAATTAAATATATATTCTTTAAGCCATGTATTAAATCCTTGAGCACTTCCATCTTGCAACTTATCTAAAGGATATGTCATTGCCATTAAAGGTGCAATAATAGTTAAGAATGCAAGCATCATTACTCTTTTTAGATATCTAAATAAAAATAAAATTGTATACATAACTAAAGCCAAATAAATTACAGTGTATCCAAATTGCCTCATTTCTATGTCATCTTCTGTTAAATCTTCTGTTGGTTCTAATTGTAATTCTATTCTTGCTTTTCCCGTTAAGTTTGTAGGCCACATAAATATATACTTTCCATTGTAGTCTGTAATTATATTATTGTCATGTAGCGTTTTTCCTAATCCATCACTTACATTAAATATGTTTTCTCCTTCACTATCTCCTGAACCTGCTTCATATTTGTAATCCTTTAATTTGCTATCAGAATCACCAAATGTAATATAATATGGATCATTTACACTATTTACTGCTTTTGTAATTTCCTCTGTCATTTTAACAGCAAATGCCATTATATAATGCATAAAGAACAATAAACACATTGCAACTAACCAGTCCACCATCCTTTGTTTATATTTCGCTTTATCATCAGCTGAACTACTTATTAAAATTCTTATTCCAATATAAACAAGTATTGATAATAATGCTACTATAGCTAAATTTCTTAAAGCAAAATACCACTTAGATATTGTAGGTCTTAATTCTAATGCTGTAGATTTCATTTTTATTTTTTGTCCAGTTTGTGTAATTGTTTCTATATATTTATTTCCATCTGCATCAGTTATTAGTCCATCTCTTGTTTCACTAAAAAAGTTTACATCTAATAAAGGTACTTCATTAGCAAACATTGCTTCTGGTGTAAGTAAAAATATTGGGAGTTTAAAGGTAGGCGGTATTGCATCAGCAGTAACCTGAGTTACAACATATCCAACTCCAATTGATGTTGCAGCAATTCCTATTATTATTCCTAATGAAAGTCCTCCTGTAAAAGGTGCAGCTACCACTGCGGCAATTAATGTCAGAGCAGTTGCTATTCCGTATAAAATTCCCGATGCCGTAGACTTCCACTCATCTTTATGTTTTATTGTTAAGAATGAAACACTTAAGTTTGTTCCATAAATCATTGCCTGTATAATGGACATTACTCCATCTGCTATTACTAGTAATAAATCTTTAATTGGTTCAAATAGTATACCACCTATACTTGCAGATGAAATATTTGGACATATAAAGTTTAACAATGTTACAATTACAAGAGCAATGATTATTTTATTTGTAATTGTTTTCTCCGTATAAAATTTCATATTAGTTCCCCTTTAATATATTTCTTGTCTTCTTTTTTTGCTTTTCATCTGTGCTAATTTATTTAAGTTAGTTTCAACAAATTCAAATTCTTTTGCTGTAGGTTGTATTTGAATAATTGCACTATCTGCACCTACTTTTAATAATCCTTCACCTTTAAAACATGTAATTAAAAAGTTTGATTCTCCTTCACTTAATTTAAATACTTCTTTTAAATATTGAATTTCTGATTTATCTTGTGCTAAAAATAGTTTTGTATCTGATGATGTTAATACTGCTTGTGCTTCTGGTTTTTCATAAAAGTCTTGGAATCTTTGTGAAATAATTGCTAGTGATACGTTTCTTTTTCTAGCACGTCTAGCCATTGTATTTAAGAAATCAACAGCCTCCGGGTATGGTAAAAGCATCCAAGCCTCATCAACTAAAACTCTTTTCTTTGCTGCTTTGTTTCTATCTTCACTGTTTTTCTTAACATATTTTTCCCAAATCCAAGCAAGTAAAATTTGCTGTGCCAAAGGTCTTGCAAATCTTTCCTCCAACTGTGATATATCTAGGTTAATAAATAATGTACCATCTAATAAATCAAATGTAGATTGTCCATCAAAGTATGCCATTTGTCCGTCATATTCTCTTATGTATTGTTTCATAACTTTTAGCAAATAACTATAATGGAAATTATAGTCTTGATTTGTATTTTCTGACGCCTTGTTTTGTATTCTTCTATACCACGAACCAATTGTTGGCATTTTCTTTCTTTCTTTTCCTAGCATATTGCCACTTAATCCACCATTTGCTGCTTCATATAAGCTGTTTGGATCCGAATTGATTCCATGTGCTGCATATTCTTCTGCAACTGACTCTGCAATAATTTGTTTAGTAAGCTCGTTTACTTCTTGACTTCTTGTACTACCTCTTGCCATTGTAAGCAAAGCTTGTGTAACGTCTTCAACTTTATTTTCAACATTAAGTACTAATCTATCTCTACCTGTAATTTCGTCTTTAATTACCTCTGTTTCAATATCAAAAATATTAATAATTGTTTTAGAGGTTGGAGAAAGAACAACATTTATTCCTCCTAAGCTTTCTGCAACTATGCTATACTCGCCTTCAGCATCTAGTGCTAAACTTTGAATTCCCATTAATACTGCTGAACGAGATATTAAAGTTTTCATTGTAACAGACTTACCAGCACCAGACTTAGCAAATATAACCATGTTATAGTTTGTAAGTGAGCTATGGAAGTTATCAAATAAAATTGGTACTCCAGTTTGTTTATTAATACCTAAAGGAATTCCTGAAGGATGTCCAACCTCTGATGTTGTAAATGGGAATACTGTTCCCATTGATCTACGATCAAATGTGTGAACTTTTTTAATTTTATCGTCCATTAATGGAAGATTTGATTTAAATGCATCTTCTTGTATTGCCCACGCACTTTTTATATTTACTAGAGATTTTGACATTTCTGTTGCTAATAATTTTGTATATCTGTCCAAATCTTCTAGACTGTACGCAAATAATGTTGCTACAATTGAAGCTTCATAAAGTTTGTTATATCCTGCTGCAATTTCATCTCTTAATTGTTCAGCCTCAAATCTTTTTTGTCCTAATGTACTTTCTCTGTTAATATTACCTCTATCTGCTGCTACTATTCTTTCTGTTTCTAGTTCGTTTATAACTCTGTTTAATTCGTTTTGTGACCTTGATTCTTGAATTGGATTTATATATATTGATGTATTTATATCTCCAAACAAGTACATATCTCTAAATAGTTCTGGGAAAGTACACATTCTTGGTAAGCTTGATACAAAAAAGCTTCTCGCATATCTTGTAACATTAGATATTATTTCTAAATGATCTATATTGCTTGAATCTATTCCGGATGGTGCTATTAATTCTTTTATAGTTTTTTTCTTTAATATTTTGAATTCTTCTGGTTTTGTATAATCGCTTTGTTGTCTTTGTATAAATTCGTCTTGTTTTTTGTTCTTTTTACTCATCCTCTTTTTGTACCTCCTTCTTCTACTTCTTGTTTCTTTGGTCTTCCTTTTCTTTTTGCTTTATCTTGATTTACTTTTTCTATTGCATTTTGTGCAATTTCTTTTCCAACAATATTTTTATTTTGTTCAATAATCATTTTAGCCATTTGATCAATTAAATCTTCCATAGAGTCTTGTTTTTTCTCTAAAGCTTTTTGTTTATCTGATTTTGCTTCCATAACTTTTTGATTTGCTTTATCAAAAGCTTCTTTTTCAATTTGCTCATTTAATGCTTTCATCTTTTTGTCAAGTACATCTGGTGCTGTTGAGTATAATTCATCGTAACCTGCTTGAATTGCTTTATCTACCCCGTAAACCTCAGCATCATCGCGGTTATATGCTACATATAACAAGTCAGCTAACGAATTTGAATCTAGTATTTTACCATTTACTCCACATACTCCTAATGTTCTAACAATTGATTGTGCTCTTGTATATAATTCTGAAAACGCTAAACTTGTAATTTCTTTTTTGTCAAAGTTGTTTTCTCCTAGTTCATCAGCATAATATGGAATAACTACATAGTATTTTTGATTTAATACATTTTTATTTAAGCTCATCTTTTCTGTTGTATAAATAATATCTTTTCCATATTCATATAAGTTTGTTGTTTTAGTTAATTCAAAAAAAGCTGCCTTTAATTCATCTTCTGAATAGTTGTCTGAATTTACCATTTGTTGATATTTTCTTTTTTCTTTTTCTAACTCAGCTTCTATTTCTTGTACTTTCGCGCGATATGTTTGTATACTATTTTCTAGATTAATTGTTCTTGTTTGTGTATATATTTGAACTGGATGTCTTAATGTATTTAAGAATTGAATAAATCCTTCTTCAACTGAATTTTTTTCAACTTCTGACATAAGGTCATAATTTACACCTTGGCATTCTACAACCATTATATATTTAATTCCATTTTGAGTTATTATCATATTGTCTTCGATTTTATCAAATTCCATAAAATCAAATACTGATTCAGTACTATATGATTTTGTTCCTTTGCCTTTTTTATTTCCTGTACCAGCTATTATTTCATCATTTTTTTCATCCTTCTTTTTTCCTTTTGACTTTATATATAAAATTCCAAGGACTAATAATAACATTACCATTATGCCTAAGATAACGGTCAAAATCATTGTAATCATATTTATACTATTCATCATTTTTGCCCTCCTTATATACATATATCTTCTTGCCTTTTGTTTTAAAAAGTATTGCTCTTTTTATAACATCATCTACTGCTTCTCCACCAGTCTTTTTACTAAATTCAAATTTTGCTATTTCTGGTACTTTTAATGTTCCTACTCCAAAACCAATTAAAGAAAATAATGCTACAATTATAATTCCAACCATAGTTAAGTTAAACATTTTTAGTATAAAATAGAAAAGTAATCCTATTCCTGCTGCTACAACTGAATATATTAGGCTTTTAGTCGTAAATATAAATAAGATTCTGTTTTCGCCTTTTACATTTCTGGGTAAATTATATGTTCCCATTATGTTTCCTCCTTCGTTTACATATATATTTTCACTTAATTTATATTATAGCAAAAAACCTCGAAAAATGTAAATATAAAATAAAAAAAAAGTGCATTTTATATGCACTTTTAATATAACTGTAATATGTTTGTAATATTAGCTACCTAATTTAAATGTGCTAATTATCTTTTGAAATTCCGTTTAAAGCTTAAAAACGGAATTAAGTTTGTG
>OGIG01000369.1_pt1 | contig 44813 bp, 49 predicted proteins | sample 1571601 | NCBI WGS metagenome assembly OGIG01 (sample SAMEA2581953, study PRJEB24529) | metagenome | biome: Human gut stool | place: China | collected 2011 | reverse complement strand
CACTTTGAAAATGGCATATTTGTTGTAATTATCGTACTATTCTTTTCATAACGTTTAGCTATGAGTTAGAAGAACACATTTGCAGTATCTTGATCAATAGGCATGTATCCTATTTCATCAATAATTAATACTCTGTATTTAGCATAGAATTTTAGCCTGTTTTCTTGAATTGCTTTCTTTAACTGAGTAATTAGATTTTCAAATGTAATAAAATATGTTTGATACCTTGCTTTTGCACAGGTTATTCCTAATGATGTTGCAAGATGTGTTTTACCAACACCACTAGAACCGACAAACACTACATTTTCCTGTTTGTAAAACTGATGGAGTAAAAGAATGTAAAGCTGGGAGCATTAGCTTCTGGCTTTTTAAGTAAAGAAATTAGAAGTAAATAATGGTGACAGTGTCACCCATTTGTCAGAGCGAGGTGCTTAACTTGGATGATTAGAACAGGTAAATGTGGGAAATTTCTCATATATCAGACAGATAATGGATAGACAAATATAGAAGTTAAAATAGAAGATGATACAGTATGGTTGACATAACAGCAGCTTACTGAATTATATCAATGCAGTAAATTAAATATAAGTGAACATGTAAAGCATACGATAGATGACGAGCGTTTGAAAGAAAATGGTGGAGGATATTATTGGAAAGAGTTACTTGACTAGTAAACTTGCATTTGGTAGAAATAAAATGAGTTTGATAAATCGGAAGTAGAAGGAGAGTTTCTTGCTATGATTAGAGAATTACGAAAAGCAGATATCAATATAGTTGCAGACATATGGTTGGATACCAATATAAAGGCCCATTATTTTATTCCGGCTCAATATTGGAAAAGAAATTTGGAACTTGTGAAAGAACTGTTGCTGCAGGCAACTGTCTATGTCTATGAAGATAATTATGAGATACAGGGCTTTATCGGAATGAATGGTGAATATATAGAAGGCATTTTTGTTTCTGAGGCAATGCAGTCGCAGGGCATTGGTAAAATTCTGCTGAATTATGTAAAGGATACAAGTCACAAACTGCTTTTAAATGTATATCAAAAAAATATACCGGCCATATCTTTTTATCAGAGAGAGGGATTTGAGATTCAATATAGTGGACTGGATGAAGCTACCGGGGAAAAAGATTATTTAATGGTATGGCAGCAGAAATAGAAATTCTAATTTGATAAAATTTATAAATTGGAGTTTTGTATACGGTTGAGATAATTCTAGCAAATACAGTACTCCACCAGATTATGATTTGTCCACCTAAAAGTGGTGGCAGTGTAAGCATCAGTACAAGCATAAGTACAGGTTCAATAAATGTCAGAATATAGGTCAAGACAGCTTTTCGTGTGTATTTAATTACTGAAAATTTGTAATGTTTTGGTAAAATATAACAAAAAAATGCTTCAAATTTTATAATGGGTTACACGTTTAACCTTTGTAAAACACACAATTTTGTTGTACCATATAATCAGAATAGCGGAAAAGAAGGAATTAGAATGGTACAGAACAGAGTTAGAATTGTGGATGTTACAGAGGCGTTAGGTCTTAGTACAGCAACTGTCTCAAAAGTGATTCATGGCAAAACAGGATTGGGCATAAAAAAGCATTATGCATAGCGGATAATTTTATCTGCATGGATAAAGAGCGAATTGAGGGATTTAGCGAAGCCTTTGAACCTGGAGAAATATTAAGATGGGAGATACCTAAGACTGAAAAGGAAAGGACGATTTTTTATGAGGATAAATATCAGACACTGTTAGAGAAAAAAGTTACTGCTGTTTTTGCAGTATCAGATTTCTATGCACTTGAATTAAGATTATGTATGCAGGTCTTGCTGGTGCAGTTGTGGTATCTACATTACTTATTACAATGGCAGGAGTCTATACTAAACTGTACCATGTGGATGATAACGTAAAAGCACTTGGAAAGATACTGCTTATTGTATTTGCACTATATGCACCGGTCAAGGTTGAAAATATGATTCTTGGCGGTGGGATTATCAGAAGCGGCGGCAATACCAAAATTATCATGGTGATTGATATTGTTGGCACATGGTGCATCGGAATTCCACTATGTCTGCTCGCAGCACATGTATTTAAGTGGGGCATAGTTGGTGTGTATACACTGCTAACTACGGAAGAATATTCAGGATTGTTGTATCGCTGATTATTTTTAAGAAACGCAAGTGGATGATTAGTTTATCGTAGTAAACTCCTGATAGATATTAAATTATATTTAAATGTATCGTCTGATTTTATCTCCAATTTTCAAAATCCAATACAGTTATTGAGACGTTAAGATTGGGTATTTTTGTTGTGCAAGTTAATAAAGAAAGCATTGTAGTCAACATGAAATATTTCAGCAAGTGCAATAAGTTCTGAAACGCGAATGTTATATGTTCCGCATTCGATTTGTGAATAGCTGCTTCTTGAAATATCAAGTCCTTTTAATTGCATACGTGCAACAGTTTGTTCCTGATTAAGATGTGATTGTTTGCGTAATTTACGAATATTATCACCTAATGATATATCTTGTTTGATTTTTTGTGTCATTAATGTAACTCCAATCATAAAATTTGCAATGAATAAATTGCATTTGCATTGATTTTAGTTTGAATTAAAGACATAATTGCAATGCATAGATTGCAAAATAAAATTTGTAAAAAGTTATTACGGAAGAAAAATGAATATTTATAAACTAACTACGCAACAGAAAAATATTTTATAAGAGAATATGATGGGATTGTAATTAATTTGAATAATTTTCTATATTTGTATATAATATAATCGTCAGTAGGCTGGAACACTATCGGGAATTTGAATCAGAATATATAAGCCAGCTATTAGAACAATATTAGAATAACATTAGAATAACATTAGAATAAACCGGTCAGAAACGAGGATTAAAGTAGATGAAAAAGAAGATTGCAGTATTGTTTCCGGGAATCGGATATCATACAGACAAGCCTTTGCTTTATTATAGTAGAAAATTGGCAATGGAGCGTGGATATGAAATTGCCGAGGTAAAGTATGGAGAATTGCCAGCTAATGTGAAAGGAAATGCCAAGAAGATGTTAGAAGCATTTAATAAGGCATTGCAGTATTCAAAAGAGCAATTAGATAAGATTGATTTTAATGTATATGATGAAGTGCTGTTTATTTCAAAGAGTGTGGGAACTGCTGTTGCGGCAGCCTATGCGAAAAATAATAAGATAAATGCACGACAGATATATTATACACCGGTTGCAGAATCATTTGAGGTAATCGGTGAAAATGGAATTGTATTTCATGGGACAGCCGACCCATGGGTAGATACAGATATAGTCAGAAACGAATGTGAAAAAAGAAATCTTCCATTATATATTACAGAAAATGCTAATCATTCAATGGAGACAGGAAATGTTGAAAAGGATATTGTAATTATGGAAGAAATAATGAAAAAGACTGCAGAATATATGGATGCAAAATAAAATTGTTTTGAAGAAATGAGGTATAATATGAGCTTTAAATCAGTAAATGAAGTTGAAAAATTTAGATATGATGATTGTTGTATAATTAAAAGAAAAGATACTGAAGCGGATTTGGTATTAGAGGTCGAAGCACTTATTGTTAAAGGGAATAACTCACAGAATACTAATTATACTGAAAGTTATGCAGATGTGACACAAATAATTTTCAAAGATGCAACGATTGTTAAAGGTATTAAAGATGGAATGAGAAGATATGATGCAGATGATAACCTTATTGAAGAAATTAAGGATATTGATTTAGATGATACAACCCTTAATCAATTGTGCAATAATCTTTCGGGAATGTATCTTCAGGGAATTGAGCGCATAAAAGATGCGGATGACTATGTGCTTTTTGTTGAAAAAGCAAATGAAGATCCATATGATACTTTGCCATCTGACACTTATCAGATTAATGTGCATTGTGGAGATGTAATAGTTAAATGGGACAGATATCTTAATAAAGTTTAAAGTATGTAATATTATGGTAGTTTGATGATTGCGGTTTGATGATTGCAGAAACTTTATGTATTTAAAAAGTACACCTCATTATTTATTAATACACATAATACATACAAATGAGAAAAAATCACATTTATATGTTGAAAATGAAGAAAAAATGTGTATAATATTAGATAGAAAAGAAGGTGAGGTAGCAATTATGTTAATTCAATTTAATTTCAAAAACTTTAAATCATTTAGAGAGGAAGTCTCACTTGATTTATCTGCGACTAAGATGACAGAGTTTGCAGAAAGAGTAGTAACTATTGGAAGTGAGAAAATTTTACCGGTTGCTGCCATCTATGGAGCAAATGCAAGTGGAAAATCAAACATATACAATGCTTTTGAGTATATGTCAGAATATGTTGTGGATTCCTTTAAATATGGAGACGAAGATGAAAAATTTGAGGAGTTCAGACCAACTCCGTTTCTATTTGATTCTAAATCAGCTAATGCAGAATCAAGTTTTGAAGTGTATTTTACTTTACCGGGAGATAAATTAGAAAAAACGTATAACTATGGTTTTTGTGTTAACAAAGAGGGCGTAACAGAGGAATGGCTTAATTCCAAGGCGAAAACGGCAAGAAAGTATAGTACCATATTTTATCGTGGAACAACAGATGAAGAACTTGATTTATCAGGATTTCCTAAGAATAGCAGAGATAATATTCAGATTGCACTTGAGAAACAGGTGTTGGTTATTTCTTTGGGGGCAAAATTAAAAATAAGTAAATGTAAGATGATTAGGGACTGGTTCCTTACAAATGAGTTTGCAGATTTTGGAGATCCATTTACAAATATATTTATGTCACGTAGATTGCCAAAGGGATTTGTTAAGGATAAAAATGTCCAACAGAAAGTTGTAGAATATTTTGCATCATTTGATGAACATATTAAGGATTTTAAAATAGAGAAAGTTCCGCAAGAGGGTGAAGCAAAAGATGAAAAATATAAAATCAGTGCACTTCATAAGATGATAGATTCGGATGAGATGGCTGAAATTCCTTTGGGACTTGAGTCGGCAGGAACGTTGAAAATGTTTGCACTTTATCCGGAATTACAAGAGGTTTTGGAAAAAGGAAGTGTATTCTTTATTGATGAATTGAATGCACGTTTACACCCATTGCTTGTAAGAAACTTTCTGCTTACATTCTTGAATCCTGAAATAAATATTAATCATGCACAGATTGTATTTACAACTCATGACACATGGCAGTTGTCAAATCAATTATTGCGTCGCGATGAGATTTGGTTTGTAGAAAAGGATGAAAGAGGAGTATCTAATTTATATTCACTGGCGGATTTTGTGGATGAGAGTGGCTCACGTATTCGTAAAGATGAAAGTTATGAGAAGAATTATTTGATTGGAAAATATGGAGCAATTCCTAATTTAAAAAGTATTGATATGTTTAATAGTGCTAAATATCCGGATAATATTTAGCACTGACCAGAGAGGAACGGAGAGAGTAAGTATGGCAAAAAAGGACAGAACAGGTAACAGGAAAACGCGAGAACAGAGAAGTTGTTTTAAAGTACCGGAATTAGGATATTATTTAATTGTAACAGATACAGAAGCAACAGAGAGGTGTTTCTTTACCGGACTTAATAAGACGATATCTGAAGAATTAGGTAACAGGCTTGTAATTAAAGTAGTAGAGACAAAGACACGTACTATGATTGATAAATGTCTTGAACTAACTGCTTATGATGCACAGTATCGTATTCCCTGGATTGTATTTGATAGAGATCAAGTAAAAGGATTTGATGATATTATTGAAGAGGCTGCAGGTAAGGGAATACAGATAGGCTGGTCAAATCCGTGCTTTGAAATATGGCTGTATGCATATTTTGGTTCTATGCCGTCAATACAAGATTCATGGAAGTGTTGTTCTGAATTTGGTCGGATATATGAAACTAAAACAGGACAGAAATATTCTAAATCAGACGAGAATATGTATAAAAAAATATGCAAAGCAGGAAATGAAGAAAAGGCGATTCAAATAGCTGAGCAGAAGTTAGAACAGTGTATCAGAGACGGTAAAACGAAACCATCGGAGATGTGTCCGTGTACAACGGTACATAGACTGGTGGGGGAGATTAAAACAAGGATAAAATGAAAGGAGTTAATATGCGGACAAGAGAAAAAGAGGAAGATAAAGGAACAGTATTGCTTAAGTTAAGTCTATATTGTATATCATTGTGGATACTTATGTTTATGTTAATTGTACTTAAGATAGATGTATCGATGATAAATAAAAAAATGAAGTTACATACAATTGGAGAATTTTTTCATTCAAATATTTTTTCGATAGTTTGTATATGCATTATTCTTGTAGGACTAATAGGTTATGTATATTTTAGAGATTGTCTAAACAATGCGAAAAGGATTCCTGTTGAGATTGAAGAATGTGAGAGTGTAAACTATGAGAATTTATCATTTTTAGCAACATATATAATACCATTGGTATGTTTTCCAATGAAATCGGATAGAGAAATATTTGTACTATTTGCTGTAATAACTATTATTGGTTGTATATTTGTTAAAACAAATTTGTATTACACTAATCCATCGCTTGTGTTGATGGGGTTCAATGTGTATTCTGTTAAGTGTAAAAATGGTAGTGCATTTAAGAAAGGTATAGTAATTGTTAATGGAAAGCTGAATGTGAATGATACCATAAGATATATGAGTTTGAGTGATAATGTTTATTTTGCAAGGAGGATAAAATAATGTACATAGCAGAAGTAAAAGAAAAAGTAGAACAGATTTTAGAACAGAAAAATGGTATTGAGATTTATTTTGTTTTAAAAAAGGAAGATACAAGACTTATAAAATTTGTTAATATTGCAGATGAAAATAAAAGTGATACAACATCCGAAGAAATGTTAAACGGATTTAGTACGGTAGTCTCAAACATTTTTAATTCTTATAATGATTCGGATGAGGTAATAAAACTTTCATCTGCTGATGAAAGAAAAAATGCATTATACTATTATGATTTGGATGAATATCCGGAAGAAATGGAAATGATGAAGAATGTTTTTTCGGGTAGTGATGAAATAGAGACATTTAATTTTGAGGAAGATTCATTAGATGAGATAGTGGCATTTATTACAGTTATAGGGAATTATGAGCATAGAATTGTATTATATAAACAACAGTATCCTATTTCACTTTTGAAAAGAGATAAATATATGCTCGCACCCGTACCGCATAAGAATAGATTGAAAAAAGTAGAGTCTGATATTCTTAGGGTAGATTTTAATTTTCAGTTTTGCCTTTTGGATGATGTTATTTATGTTTCGGATATAGACAAAATGGAAAAGATATGTTCATTTCATACATTAATTACTAATGAAGCAAAGAAAAGTATTGAAAAAATTGCTTCGGTAGACATTTTAGAAAATGTGGAAGTATTAGAAGATGAATTAGAGAATGTAACTTTTGCAAGAAAGTTAACAAGAGTGTACAAGGATTCAAAAGTATTAGGAGTAATCCCAAATGAAAAAATTGTGGAATTTACAAAAAAGCATAGTTATTTCAAGAAGAATCCTATAAAATCAAGTGGAGAAAAATTTATTTTGGATACAAAGAGGTCTAAAGAAGCTTTTATAAAATTAATGAACGATGATTTTTTAATATCTGAACTAACAAAGTATGAGTATGAAGCATTAGCCAAAAATAATTTATGATTATTATATATTAAAATACCCAGTAATGGTATAAACAAGATATTTATAAGGAACTTTATTAAAAATACAGAAAAGGACTTAAATATGATTAAAGACACAACACAACCATCTAATTACACTGCCATAGTATTCGATATGGACGGAGTAATCTTCGATTCAGAAGTAGCGGTAATGAATTGCTGGCTTGAACTTGCTGCCAAATACGGAATTAAAGATATTATGAAACCATATATGGCAAGCATCGGAACCACAGTTGCAAGAACCAGAGAGATAATGTTAGCCGAATATGGAAGTTCATTTTCATATGATGAGTATGCGAAAGAGGCATCAATAATGTATCATAAGAAATATGATGGCGGAAAACTTCCGATGAAAAAGGGAGTAGTTGAATTACTTGAGTATTTGAAAAATGATGGAAAGAAAATTGCCCTCGCATCATCAACACGCAGACAGACTGTTATGAATCAGTTGAGAGATGCGGATATATTGAAATATTTTGATGCTGTAATTTGCGGAGATATGGTTGGAAAGAGCAAACCAGCACCTGATATATTTCTAAAAGCCTGTGAAGAAATCAATGAATTACCGGAGAATACTTATGCTATTGAAGATTCTTATAACGGAATAAGGGCAGCACATACAGGTGGGCTACGTCCGATTATGATACCTGATTTGTTACCGGCAGATGAAGAAATGGAGAAATTAGCAGAAGTAATTCTTACAGATCTTTTAGAGGTTAAAGAATATTTAGATAAATAATAGATATAAAATATGTCTAAGAAATGGAGAGAAGAATGTTAAATTTTATTACAATTCCTATAATGCTTTTTCTATTATGTATTTTATTAGGTATATCAACAAAACGTATATTTCACTTTAGAAAAGAAAAAATGTCCTGATAGTTGGATTTGTTGTATTTTTTGCATCATTTTTCCTAATATCAACGCCTTTTATGTTATTTGAAATAAAATTGTCATATATGATTTATATTTTGGAATTTTTTTATGGAATTATTATAGGTGTAGGATTGATATTAGCTTGTAAATATTTGAAAAAGAACAAGGTAAACATAAAAGAAAAATGTAAAGTATTTTATATGAATAAATATCAATTTATACTTTTTATAGCCTTTATAACTATGGTAGCCTATCAAATAGGTTATGTTGTTTTTTTTTCAGCATGCAGATATTGATGATAGTATAAAGTTATTGCATTGATGCTGAGTGCAACTGTATTGGAATTGATTTGCGGATTGTTGCTTAGATATGTGCTTGGAATGAAAGCGTGGGATTACAGCCATAAATTTTTGAATTATAAAGGCATCATATGTCCGAAGTTTTCGATGATGTGGGGAGCCATTGCATATTTATTCTGTAAAATAAGTATACATATTGATGAGGCTTTAAGAATATGCCATGGAAGATTATGTCACATAGTATGTGTGACAATGGGAATTTTTATGGTTATCAATATATCCTTAACAGCAATGTCATTAATTTGACAATCAATATCTGCAATTAACAATACCACGCTATGATTTTAGCAATTTAAAATAACTTCTATTCGTTTCGATATAACCTTGTTTCTGAAGTTTGCTGATTTCATAAGACATAGCACTTCGTTCAACACCCAGATAATCGGCAAGCTGTTGGCGGTTAAAGGGTATCGTGAATTCTGATGAGTGGCGGGCTTTGGCTTGGTCCGTCAGATAAGCCATTATTTTTTCAGAAGTCGTTTTGTGGGAATGATAGCTGAGTTTCTGAGTTAAAAGAATATTTTTGTTAGAAACAATGTAAAGCAGATTTCTTACAAGTGTATTGTGAAATTTATACTCGCTTGTATAAGAATTCAAAAGGATATTGCTATCAAGAAACATAATCGTGCTGTCCGTAGATGACATAATATCGATAGGAAGAGTCTTGATTTTACTGCATACAAATGCTTCAGCGAACATTGAACCCATAGAAAATGAAGCCGTAATGCTGCGGTTTCCGTAATAATCATCTTTAAGAATTTGTATTTCACCAGATAAAACAATTCCGATAAAATCTACCGGGTCCCCGGAGACTCGAACATATTCATTTTTAGAAAAATTCTTTGTATAGGCATTTAATTGCTTAAGTACATCTTGTATATCAGCTTTATTTATATTTGAAAATAATGGTAATTCAGCGAGCAAATCGATATAATTGTCCATACTAATCCTCGTTTCTGAGCGACTTGTTGCGAAGAGGCGATGAGAAATTCGCATAGGCGATTTCTCATCTGCCATAAAAGCTATTTGCTTTCGCTCCGAAACAAATAGCGATGTGAAAAATAAGTGTATCAACATTATTTTTCACATTAATCCTCGTTTCTGTATGTTGGAAATCCAACATATTTATTTCCTATATTCTAGTATTATTAGTTTAGATTGTAAAGGAGGATTTTAAACCATGAAGTGCATATGCAAATCTGATTAATAAGATAAATGAAAGTAAGAAATGATTGCTGTGAAGTCAGGTTCAGCAAACAGTCCTATCTTAGGAGGATAAAAAGTAAATATGAAAAATGCAATTGTTAATATAAGCAATATGATAAACGAGGTACATTCAAATGGAATGGCAGGTTTGTTATATTGCTTATTTTCTATGACGAGCGCAAGGATTACTCCGACAAAATAAATGGCTATATTTATAAAATCATAGTTTGTGCCAATTACACCGAGAATAGTATAAAATGCGGCTACAATGGAAATCATACCTGAAATTATCCCGATAACCCTTGCAGACAGAAAGTTAGAGGGAAGCTTAGAAGAATTAAAGAATACTTCTAACATAGTAAGAATAAGCATAGGAAAGAATAATAATTTCAAATGCTCCCAGGTGGACTCATTTGTTGCGGAGAAAAGTCCGACAATTGGATTATTGCCCGACCATTCATAGGTGAAATGAAGCAGAACACCAAGGATAGAGATAAAGATAAAACGGAGAAAATTAGTTTTAAAAGACATAAGAACCTCGTAAATATTTAGAATAAAGAATGTCGCTTGCGACATTCTCCGCCTGCGGCGGGTTGATATAGCAACATTTTCTGCTCCGCCGCAGTGCGATCCTCGCGGAGCTTTTTTTACCTACCAGGACAATTTCAACGAAATTTCCAGGTAAGTAAAAAATTATCACATAAAATATCATATATATAATTATATTCAAAAGTGTAGAAAATATAAATTCTATATAAAAAAACATATTAAGAATATGTCATACAAATATAGATTTTACATAATTTTAAGAGGAATTTAAGGGAAATATGATAGTTCATAAATATACGTTTTGTTACAATCTGAATCGTGCAAAGAAGAGAGCATAGAAAAATAGAATGGAGAGACGTATATGAAGAAGAAAAATCTCGTAAGAAAAGCAACGTGTTTAGCAATGCTTGCAACAATGACATTAAGTTACACACAGGTTAATGCATTTGCATATGGCGAATATCAGTCAGCAAGTACAGCAGCACAGACAGATGGCAGTTCAGAATTTCAGAGTTGGAGAGACAATATCTGGCATACAGAAGGTAATTATGATAATTCAGCAAAAATTGCTTTGACACCTGGAAAGACAGAGAAAGATTTGAATTTCTCGTGGTATTCTAAGGAAAAAGGAACACCTGCAGTAAGAGTATGGAAAGACGGTAACAAATCAAATGCAGTAATTGTTACAGGCGAAGCTAAAGATATAACAGCCGAAAACTGGCAGGGAAATATTTATACAGCTAAGAATCAGATATCAGTAAATGATTATTTTGAATATGGTAATACATACAATTATGAATATACAGATAATTATACAGGTGATGCTTCAACTAAATGGTCTGATACATATAAGTATAATACAACTAAGAGCGAAGAGTTCTCTGTAATTCTTACAGGAGACCCACAGATTGGTGCATCAGGAAGTTCAGATGATAAGACAGCCACAGATTCAAGTGTTTCAAGAGATACATATAACTGGAATAAGACAATTGAGACAGCTATGAAAGTATGTCCTGATGCAGCATTCTTATTGTCAGCGGGTGACCAGATTGATACATCAGGAACTTCTGACAACAACCTTAAGACAAGAGAAAGTGAATATGCAGGTTATCTCTATCCAGTAGCATTTAGAAACCTTCCAATTGCTTCTACAATAGGTAACCACGATACGGCAGTATCAGATTATAGCGCGCATTTTAATAATCCAAATTCAGAGAAGAAATTAGGAAGTACAAATGCGGGAAGTGATTATTATTTCAAATATGGAAAAGTTCTTATCATTTCATTAAACAGTAACAACAGAAATCAGGCAGAGCATAGAGCATTAATGCAGGAAGCGATTGATAATAATTCAGATGCACTTTGGAAAGTAGTAATATTCCATAGCGATATCTATGGTTCAGGTCAGCCACACGCTGATACAGATGCAGCTACAAACAGAGTTATATTTGCACCGCTTATGGATGAATTTGATATTGACATATGTCTTACAGGACACGACCATACATATTCCAGAAGTTATCAGGTATTAGACGGAAATGTAATTGATTACGATATTTCATCAGGAAGCGTTACTAATCCGGAGGGTACTTTATATATCACAACAGGTTCAGGTTCGGGTTCAAAATACTACAATCTTTTGAATTACACACCATATTACATTGCTGAGAGAACAAATGCTTTATTACCATCATTTTCAACGATTGATTTTACAAATAATTCATTGACAATCAAAACATACGATTACGATGGCAATAAATATGCTGATGATTTCACAATTAATAAAACTTCAGATGACATTTCAACAGATGATTTATTAAGTCAGGCAGAAGATATCCTTACAAATAATACTTCGAAATATACAGAGGACAGTATTGCAAAATTAAAGGCAGCATTAGAGAAATTAAAAGCACTTAAAGAATCATACACAACAGAAAAAGATGCATTTATTGATGAAATAACAGCTAAATATGGTAAAGAAGATGACAGAGTGAAAGGTTACGGTTCAGTAGTAAATGCAGAAGATAAAGACATTGTTAATGAAATGCCGGTTAACCGTTTCAAACAGGGAATTTCAACGTTGCTTGATAAGACAATATATTTACAGATTAGTAATGGTGTAGAAATCGAAAATGCAAATCTTCCAATTGTCAAAGCCGAAAGTGTAGAAGCTTCAAAGGCAGAGCTCATCAATGCAATAAAGAGTCTTGAAGAAATTAAAAATGATGATAAGTCAGATGACAACAATAATGGGAATGACAATAATGGCGGTATTAATAATGATAATAACAGTAATAGTAACAACAAAGAAAGTATAAAAGCAGATAACAAAAATGCTTCAATAAAAAGTAATGATAATAATACTGTTAAAAGTGCTGATACAAATATTAAGGCACCAAAGACCGGAGATAAGTTAAATAGCATTATATGTGTAGCCGGAATGAGTATTCTGTCAATAGCAGCAGCAATGTTATCGCTTAATAGAAAGAAGGAAGAAGATTGCGAAGAATAATATCAAAAACAGGAAAGTACATATGTATTGTTCTGATGTTGATATTAGTAATCTTCTTTAGCAACAGCATTAAAAGAACTCCGTTACTTGCGGAGGATAAAACAGAATATGTTAAAGCTATAGTTACAAAGGTAAATAACCTTCAGGCAGGAGAAAGCGGAAGCGACTCCAGCCAGGAGGTTACTTTACTTATCAAATCAGGCAGATACAGAGGACAAAAAGTAGATGCATATAGTCTTAATGGATATTTATATGGCGCTGACTGTAAGGTTGGAACAAAGGTAATTGCAAATATAAGTGAATATGGTGGACAGTTAACCGCAAATGTGTACAATTATGACAGAGAATTTGAAACCGGTGTATTGGTGTGTGCATTTCTGGCTGTAATGTGGCTGGTCGGTGGAAAGAAAGGAATAAATTCGCTATTAGCACTCATTTTCACATTTGTTGTGATAATAATGCTCTATATTCCGATGATGTATATAGGCATATCACCATTTGCAGCAGCAATCATTACCGTAATACTTATTACGGTTGTTACTCATATATTGTTAGCTGATTTACAACCGAAATCAATAGCAGCAATGCTTGGAAGTATAGCAGGTGTAGTTGTGGCTGGAATTATCGCACTGATATTTGGTAAGACATCTCACATAACAGGAATGAATGTAAATGAGATTGAGACCTTGGTCTATGTAGGACAGAATTCTAAATTAGATATAGGTGGTATGCTGTTCTCGGGTATATTGATTTCCTCACTGGGAGCAGTTATGGACGTTGCAATGTCAGTCGCATCATCTCTAAATGAAATTAAGCAGAAAGTTCCTGACATTGATAAAAAGGAAATGTTTAAATCAGGCATAACTATTGGCAGAGATATGATAGGAACGATGTCTAATACACTTATTCTTGCATATGTGGGCGGAAGCATTAACCTTATGATGATTATTTATGCGTATGCTTATCAGATGCACCAGGTTCTTAATATGTATTCGGTTGGTATTGAGATAATGAAAGGTATTGCGGGAACGATGGGAATAATACTTACAGTTCCGTTTACTTCGTTAATTGCGACTGCAATGTTATGTAGGAAGAAAAAATAATAAAACATACAATTCCTATTGACATAGTATGAATAAGGTGATATGATGTCATCATCTTATTTACACTATGTCATTTTTTTACTTACCAGAAAATTTTGTTGAAATTGTCCTGGTAAGTAAAAAATGCTTCGCGAGAATCGCACTGCGGCGGAGCAGAAAATGTTGCTATAGATTATTATTTTACGATTAGCAATGTTTGACAGTATAGTGGCTGAATACATAATGATTAGAAGAATGACGATTCAGGAAAGGAGACGTGCAAATGAAGAGAATTTTATGTTTTGGTGATTCAAATACCTGGGGTCTGATAGCCGGTACTAATAGACGATATGAATATAGTGAACGCTGGACAGGACGTTTACAGAAAGCATTTAACAGGGAAGAAGTGCAGATAATAGAAGAGGGCTTATGTGGAAGAACAACTGTTACGGAAGATACATATCGCATAGGAAGAGCAGGTTCAAAGCTGCTTCCGGTGCTTCTAGAGTCACATTCTCCACTTGATTTAGTAGTGCTTATGTTAGGAACAAATGATTGCAAATATGCTTATAATCCAACAGCAGAATCAATAGGTGATGGAATAGAAGTCTTACTTAAACAGATTAGAAATTACTCAAAGGATTGTAAAATTCTGCTCATATCTCCAATTGAATTAGGCGATGACATAGGACGTTTTGATAAAGAATTTAATGACTATTCAATAGAGGTGTCAAAAGGACTTCCGGGAGTGTATCAAAATATTGCTGATAAATACGAAATAGATTATCTGAAAGCTTCCGCTTATGCTAATCCAAGTGATGTTGACAGAGAACATTTAGACGAAGAGGGACATAAGAAGTTAGCTAAGGCCATAACTGATAAGATCAGAGAAATCATATTGCCGCAAAAATCTTTATTAGATAATTACTCATCTGCCTCATACTTTCAGAGAAATAGTGCTTAATCAGAATTTATGTATAAAATATTTTCGTTGAAATATTCTGAATGGAGTATATTTTCTTTGACATTGATATATATTGTGGTATATACTAATCTAAAAGGAGGTGTTATATTATGATGACTGCAAAAATATTTAAAAATGGTAGAAGTCAGGCAGTCAGATTGCCGAAAGAATGCCGTTTTAATACAGAGGAAGTAGCTGTAAACAGGGTAGGAGATATTGTAATGCTTATACCGATGGATAATAAATGGGATAATTTTATTCAGGCAATAGATATGTTTACGGAAGATTTTATGGAGAATGGGAGAGAAAATCAATTAATACAGGAGAGAGAAGAAATATGAGATATATGTTAGATACAAATATTTGTATTTATTTAATTAAGCATAAACCACCTCAGGTTTTTGAAAAATTACAGGAACACAATCCGGACGAGATATGTATATCGGCGGTTACATATGCGGAATTAGTTCATGGTGTTGAAAAAAGTAAGGCAGTTGAGAGAAACAGACTGGCACTTACCATTCTTCTGTCTAATATAGAAATACTTGATTTCGATATGAAAGCGGCAGAAGAATACGGAAGAATCAGAGCAGATTTAGAGAAAAAGGGTACGCCAATAGGTCCATTAGATATGATGATTGCAGGGCATGCAAAGTCACTTGGTTATACCGTTGTAACTAATAATCTAGGAGAATTTAAACGGGTAGAGGGTTTGCAATATGAAAATTGGGTATAGCATTTAATTAGATTTTCATAGATTTTTAAAGAAATTTATTAGATAATTACTCATCTGCCTCATACTTTCAGAGAAATAGTGCTTAGAATTTGTCTGAAGAATTATGTATCGTTCGCACGAAACAGAAAGAGGCTTGAGACATATATTTTCATCATTAATATATGGAGCCCAGGTTTTAGATGGAATCAGTGCGACACCCATACCCGTCGAAATCAGTGCAAATATAGTTTCCCTGTTATCAAACTGCAAATGTGAGATAGGTGTAAAGCCGGCATTTTCACATAATTCGTAGGTTAATTTATATAATGGCAGATGATTCTGCATAGTAAGGAAATGCTCATCTTTAAGCATTGCAGGGGATATTACATCATAAGAAGTAAGGGGATTATTAACAGACATACCTATATAACACTCTTCCACAAGGAGGGGTGTTATATTTTCGCCCTCAACAGGCATATTAGACGAGTATAGATACAGGTCACTTTTCGGTTCTTTCGTATTAGGTTTGTCCTGATTAATATACATTTCCGTATCTGGGTAGGCACTCTGAAAGCCAAGAATAATTTCAGGCAGAAATTGTGTGGCGGCAGTAACAGAAAGCGACACTTCACGATATTGGTGGTTCTTATCCTTGATTTCTGCAAGCCCATAGTCTATCTCGTCAAGTGCTTTAGTTATATGTTCTAATAGAATTTTTCCATTCTGGTTTAATCTGATTCCTTTGCCTTCCCTATCGAATAAAGGTACTCCGACTTCCTCTTCGAATTGATGAAGAGATTTAGAAAGAGATGGCTGTGATATAAAAAGCTTATCTGCCGCTTTAGTTATATGTTCTAATTCTGCTGCCGTTTTAAAATATTTAAGATGAAGTAGATTCATAAGTTCCTCCTGATAAATGCTTAAAGTGTCTATCTTTCATTCATTATATCACAATATTTTGATTATTAATAGCTAAATGGCTATGAATATATGCATATAAATATATTTGAAAATGCATATATAATGAATTATTATATGTGCCATAAGGAAGTAATAAATTACATCAGGATAAGGCACTTTATGATATGTATGAAATGAAGGTGATAAGATTATGGAAGAGAAAGTAAATATCAACAGAGAATGTAATGAAATATTATTACAAAATGCAGAAGAATCAAAACAGCAATCAGGTAGTACGTCAGAGTTTAAAGAGCATTATGAAGAACTTAAAGATGATATCGTCAAAGCATTTATCAGGGACTACGACCTGATGGATAATCCGGAGATTTCATTACTTAAGTTCTCCGAAAATATTATCTGCCAGGTAACTGAAAATGAACTGAAGCTGGTGCTTAGAATAAACAGGTCAGGCTACCATACAATGGAAGAGTTAGAAAATGAACTCATATGGATTACAGAGATTAAGAAGCAGACAGATATTAATACCGCCACAATTTACAAAGGCACAAACGGTAAAGTAATACAGCAGTTTAAGTCAAAGTCAGGAATTAATTATACATATAGTGTTCAGTCATTTGTAAAAGGCATTTCTATTAAAGAATTAAAAAACGAAAATCTTTACAGCCAGTTAGAAAATGTCGGTAAAATCGCGGCAAAACTTCATAAGATGGAAGAAAATAATCCTCATAATAAAGATACATTTAAGAGATTTGCGTGGGATATAGAAGATACTCTTAGTGAAAATGCAAGATGGGGCTGTTATCTTAAATTTCCTGATATGACATCCGATGACAGGATAATATTTAAAAAGGCAGCTGATAAGATAGAAGCAAGGCTTCAGAAATATGGAAGAGGCATCGACAGATATGGACTTATCCATGCTGACCTACATTCGGAAAATCTGTTAGCAGATGATGATGAAATCAGCCTGATAGATTTCGATGATTGTGGCTTTAGCTGGTATCTGTATGATTTAGCAGGTGCGATAAGCCAGCAGTCAAAGAATCTCCAAGAAATGACAGCAGCATATTTAAAAGGTTATGAAACAATTCGTAGTCTCAGTCCTGAAGATAAAGCAGAAATAGAAACATTTATTCTATTAAGGAGATTAGTAAGACTTGGATGGCTGACCTCTCATAGTGATAATGGAATCATTGAAAGAGAGGGCAGAGAATACTACGAGGTAACTAAAGAAATGGTTATTATGTATTTAGAGAATAATTAACAAATCACAGAAAAGCTAAGGAGGATACGCTATGTTAGAGACATTACAGAATATTACAAAAGAGGAAATAATTGATTACAGTATGAAATATGTTAATCCCGGCAAGACACAGGAATGGATTGACAGAGGAATAAACATAGTTATCGGCAAAAGAGAGGGCTATACTTTCTGGGATATGGATGGAAAGAAATATTTAGACATTCATCTGAATGGCGGTACATATAACTTAGGACACAGAAACCCTGAAATCATCGAAGCTATGGTAAATGCGTGCAAAGATTTTGACATAGGTAATCATCATTTTGCAGCAATTGGCAGGGCATTACTTGGCAAGAAAATGAACGAAGTCACACCAGAGGGCTTACAGTATTGCGTATTCTCATCAGGTGGCGGCGAGGCAGTTGATGTAGCTATTAAGAGTGCCAGATTTGCTACAAAGAGAAAGAAAATAGTATCTATTAAAGGTTGTTACCATGGTCATACTGGTTTCGCAGTATCTACAGGAGATCCTATTTTCAAAGATCCGTTTTTGGCACAGGGTGAACCGGGATGTTTCGTGCAGGTTCCATTAGATGACTTAGAAGCTATGGAAAATGAATTAAAGAAAGGCGATGTGGCAGCAGTAATAATTGAATCAATTCTTGCAACATATGGTTTCAAGATTCCGGCACCAGGCTATCTTAAAGCGGTTAAGGAATTATGTGAGAAGTACGGAACATTGTATATTGCTGATGAGGTTCAGACAGGACTTATGCGTACTGGTAAGATGTGGAGTATCGACCATGAGGGCTTCATACCTGATATGCTTGTAACAGCCAAAGGCTTCTCAGGAGGAATGTATCCGATTGCTTGTACTGTACTTAACCGTAAGGCAGCAGCCTGGTTATTCGAAGCAGGAAGAATGCATGGCTCGACAACAGGTGGTTCAGAAGTCGGCTGTATGGTTGCACTTAAAATGCTTGAGATAATTACAAGACAGTCAACAATCGATTTGGTACATAAGAATACAGGATTAATGACAGAATTTGCAAATGATATGATTAAAAAGACTGATGGCTTCCTTAAAGGCTACAGCCAGAGAGGCGTAATTATGGGAATGGAATTTGATGTGGAGGATGCAAGTAAGACAGTAACCAAAGCATTATTTGATTGTGGTGTATGGGCGCATAATTCAAGACTCCGTCCATATGTATTACAGTTTAAGTTAGGTTTATTAGCAGATGATTCATACATTGATGAATTATTTACCAAGATGGAAAAAGGTATTATGTTAGCTGCCGAAAGAGCAAAAGCCTGAGCAGAGGCAGAAGTAATCTAAAGGATGAAAACGTTGGTTTATGGAGTGAAAAATAGTATAAAAACGTTGGTTTTCGTTGGCTTTAGTTGATTTTCGTTAGCTTATAGCTTTGGATTCTAAAAATAGTTAAACAGATAGATATATGAGGTGAAATGCTTATGTTTAGTTTTGAAAATCAGGTGTGCCTGATTACAGGTGCGGGAAGTCCTACAGGAATCGGTTTTGCAACAGCTAAAGATTTAGGACTTCTTGGCGGAAAAATATATATGATTGCAACAAGCGACAGAATATTTGAACGTGCAAATGAATTAAAAGAACTTGGAATTGATGCGAAAGGTGTGATATGTGATTTACGCGATGCAAGTCAGGTCACTAAGACGATTGCAGAAATTGAAAAAGAAAGTGGAAAAATCGATGTATTAGTAAATAATGCAGGAATTAATTCGACCTCTAACCACACTGTATATGATAAGAAGAGCCAGCCTAACTTTGCAGAACTTGAAGATGATGAATGGTACAGAGTCCTAGACATTAATATGAAAACTAACTATAACGTGAGTAAAAATGTTCTAAAGATTATGAAGAAGAATAAATATGGAAGAATAGTCCACATTTCCTCGGTTACAGGTCCTATCGTTACACAGCGCGGACTGGCTGCTTATGCAACCGCGAAGTCAGCAATACTTGGAATGAGCAAGACGATAGCCCTAGAAGAGGGCATAAATAATATTACAAGTAATGCAGTTTTACCGGGCTGGATTAACACAGGAATTCTAGATGAAGCATCACTTAAATATGGAGAACATACACCGATAGGCAGACCTGCGAGAGCCGAAGAGGTGGCAAGTGCAGTAGTGTTCTTTGCATCAAAAGAAGCTTCATATGTTACAGGACAGGAATTGATTGTAGATGGTGGAAATGTAATTCAGGAGTGTAAGGGAGTGTAGAAAAATTTCAACTGGGGGAATAGATGTCTTTCGAACTTTGCACATATCGGTGTGGAGTTCGAATTATATAACGGAGAAATTAAAAAAGTTGACATATGTTAATAAAGCGATTTATAATTAATTTGCTTGAAGGCATAATATTTTAAATATGACTCATTGTTTAGATGAGTTTATTATTACTTATGAAAGTGGGTAGTAGTAAACACCGTTAAACAAAGAATTAGATTTAAATTATAATGTCCGATGAAAAGGTTATAAATATTTATATTATTAATATAATATATGTATATCTTTTTGTGGGATTTTTGTGCCTTTTAGTATAATATGTTCAATACTAGGAGGTTTTTTTATGGAAGAAGAAACATATGAAATTATTCAGAAACAATTAGGCTATCAGTTTAAAAATACTGATTTATTACAACAGGCATTCGTAAGGCGTTCATATGCAAAGGAAAATGGTGGTGCTGATAATGAAGTGCTGGAGTTGATAGGTGATAGAGCTCTTGATATGATTGTCATGAAAATTCTTATAGAAGAATATGGCTATATGGCAAGTGAATGTGACGAATACGATTCTGATGAATGTGACGAATTTTATTCGGAAAAGAATGAGGGACAATTGACAGAACTTAAGAGAAAAATTGTACAAGGACAATCATTGACAAGGAGAATAGATGAATTAGGATGGGCAGAATATTTGATTCTTGGAAATGGTGATATAAAAAATCATATTTATGATAGACCATCGGTTAAAGAAGATTTATTCGAAGCTGTCATTGGAGCAGTTGTTATTGATTCAAATTGGAACTATGGACAGTTAGAGGATGTAATTTCCTATGTGCTGAATATTGAAGCAATGATTAATTCAGATTCATCGGATAACTATGTTGCAATGGTTCAGGATTGGTATGTGAAGAAATACAAAGAATATCCAGTATTTGAATGTACAAATGTTGAATATAGTGAGTATAATAAATACTGTTGTGATTATAATATGGCATGGTCGGGAAATCGATATAGTTATAGAACATACTGTACAGGTACATACTGGGCAAATAGAAATATGCCAAGAGAAGTAGTCGTGAAGAAACCAAAGAAATCATATAGTGGATTATTATTTTATCAACAATCATATAGTGAATTTTTTGATACTCATTTTAAATGTGAAATAGAGTTATTAGATAAGAAATTTATTGCCTTTGATGAATCTAAAACCGGAGCTAGAAAAGAAGTATGTAATTTAATATATGAATATCTTGTGGAAAATAATCTTTTATATACGATACAGGACGAGATTGAAAATCCAACTAAAGGTCAGGCAATTAATCAGCTGGAAACATTAGCAAGAAGAGGATATTTTTCTATACCAACGTATAAATATAGAGAAAAATATGATGATAATGGTAATCCTATATGGTATGTAGAATGTTTTGTTAAAGAGAAAGAATATTCTTTCTTTGCTGAGAAGTCCACTAAAAAAGAAGCAAAGAAACAGGCAGCTTATGATATGTTAAGATATGTGTTGGGTATGCAGAATTGACGAAAGGTGATTATATAAAATATGGATGAAGATTTAGAAGTTATAAAAAAGAAAAATAGTGGCTGTCTGATACAATTATTAATTCTTTTATTATTAATCATTATTTTATTTATTGGTGGAAAAATTCTATATAAGAGATTAAATGAAAAGGTTGTAGATAAGCAAAGTAATGATGGATATACAATTGAATTAGTTGCAATTGATAATATTAAATGGCCATTTGGAAGTTGTAAAGGACGTCTGGTATTGAAAAATAAAGATAATAAAGTAATATGCAGACAAAAAATAGAAGTTAATAATGATGGAACAACAATTGATAAGTCGAATTGGAAAGTTGAATGGAAAGCAGATAGAGTGGTTATAACGATAAAGGGATATGAGGATACAGAAGAAAAAATATATACTTTATTTTTTAGTGAGTAATTAATACTTTGAGCATAGATATGTATTTATTTATATGTGTACGTTAAAGCAAATTTGATATGATACCTTTAGAGCAGACAGATTAAATATAAAATCTGTTACTTTAGAGGTATCATATATTTGGTTTAGGTTTTTTTTTTATTAGAATTGTGGTAGAATATATTAATAATTTAGTAGGTTTATATTTAAAAATGTATTGGGAAAGGAACGTATAAAATATGAGAAAAATTATAGCAGCAATTATTATAGTATTTGCACTCATAGTAGCTGTAATTACTGGCTTAGTAATTAAGAATAATAAATCTGAATCAGACATCACAGTTATGAAAGATATTAAAGAAATTAAGTCTTTTGAGGTACAGTATAAAAATGACAATGTGAAAATAACGGATAGTGATACAGTCAAAGCAATGACAGAATTATTAGATGTTAAGGCAAGAAGAGATAAGAAATCAGATGACAGAAAAGGTTGGATATATAGAATAGATGCATATGATAATGATGGTAAGGCAATTACATCTGTTACAGTTATTAGTAATACAATGATAAGAATAGGCGAAAAAGTCTATACCTGTGATAAGATAGATATTTCAAAACTTGATGAATTAACGGAAATAGATAGAGAAAAATAATAATATATATAAATACAGAAAGGACAGGTAATAGAGTTGGAAACAAATAAATCAGATAAAGAAAGATTAGACAAGCAGTTTGCATTTGCAAGGGAATTAGATAAAGAAAAATTAATAGGCAGGCAGACATATTTAGCCAATGGTGAGAGAAAAGAAAATGATGCTGAGCATGCATGGCATATGGCTATAATGGCGTTAATCCTAAGTGAGTATGCCAATGAAGAGATTGATGTGTTAAGGACTATTTCGATGATATTAATTCATGATGTTGTAGAGATAGATGCAGGCGATACATATGCATATGATGAAAATGGTAAAAAGAGCCAGAGAGAGCGTGAAGTAAAGGCGGCAGAGAGATTATTCGGAATGCTTCCAAAAGACCAGGCGGTGAAATTTAGAAATCTCTGGGAAGAATTTGAGGCACAGGAGACGAAAGAGGCTAAATTTGCAAGGACTATGGATAACATTCAGCCTGTCGTACTTAATGATGCAAGCGATGGTAAATCGTGGGTTGAGCATGGAGTTCATTTGAGCCAGATACTTAGTAGAAATAAGAATACGGCTAAGGGTTCAGAGGTTATCTGGAATTATGCAAAAGAGAACTTTATTGATGAGAATGTCAGAAAGGGAAATATTATAAATGACTGATTTGATAATGTATAAAATAAATGAGACGTCAAAAGAAAAACAGGTAGTTAATCTGTGTAGAAAATTAGGTCTTAAGACAAGAAAATTAAAAGATTCTGATGCAAAGATTACAGTTGGTACACTTACAGGAAATGGTAAAATAAATGCATCACCAGGCAACCAGATGTTGAATACTGCAAATCAGAATGTTCCGACGGGTTACGCACTTCCTGAATTAATTGTATTTTCAGGACTTAAAGATAATAAATTAGATGAATTTCTTGCAGAATATAAGAAGATGGGAATTGCACCGATTGGCTTAAAGGCTGTAGTTACCATTCATAATGTCAACTGGACAATGTATGAATTGGCAGAGGAATTGGTAAGAGAAAGAATTTCAATTATGTGTGGAAAAAATTAATTCGATTATGTGCAGAAAAATTAATTCGATTATGTATGGAAAAGATTAATTAACTTTACAGAGTAATTGCAGAATGGTATAACAGAATACAGAAAAATTTAAATATAGAAGATAGTGTACAGCAGACATCACAGTTAGTTCCTTTATGGAAAATATTTCTTACGGCGTTTTCTTGTTATCGTAGGATAAATCTTAAACCTTAGGAAATTTATCTGCATTTTCAGAGATGTGATACGCCTGCGGAATGGAGATATTATGATATCAGAAAGAATGAAAGAATATGTGCAGGGTAGTTCGGTAATCAGAGCTATGTTTGAAGAGGGAAAGAAGTTAGCAGATAAATATGGTGCTGAAAATGTATATGATTTCAGCCTTGGGAATCCAAATGTTCCTGCACCTTCAGAAGTAAATCAGGCGATAAAGGATATACTTGACGAAGAAGAATCGACAATGGTGCATGGATATATGAGTAATTCAGGTTATGAAGATGTAAGAGAAGCAATTGCAGTAAGCATTAATAAAAGGTTTGGAACAAAATTCAATGAGACCAATATATTAATGACAGTCGGTGCAGCAGGCGGATTAAATGTAATCTGTAAAACACTTTTGAATAAAGATGATGAAGTAATAGTATTTGCTCCGTTTTTCGGCGAATACAAATCTTATGTAACTAATTATGATGGTAAACTTGTTGTGGTTTCACCGGATACAGAACATTTCCAGTTAAATCTTACAGAATTCGAAAGTCTTATTAACGAAAAGACAAAGGTAGTAATCGTAAATAATCCTAATAATCCAACAGGTGTTGTTTATTCAGAAGAAACAATTATTAAACTTACAGATATTTTAAAGAGAAAACAGAAAGAATTAGGTACAGATATCTATCTTATTTCGGATGAGCCATATCGTGAACTTGTATATGATGATGCAGAAGTTGTATATCTTACTAAATATTATGATAATACGATAGTTGGATATTCATATAGTAAATCTTTATCATTACCGGGAGAGAGAATCGGATATCTTGTATTACCTGATGAATTATCAGACAGTGAAAATATCAAGGCAGCAGCAAGTGTAGCTACAAGAATTCTTGGCTTTGTCAATGCACCATCACTTATGCAGAGAGCAGTTGCAAGATGTGTGGATACAGAAGTAAATATTGCACCATATAATAAAAATCGTGAATTATTATATGGAAGTCTTAAAGAATATGGATTTGAATGTATAAAGCCGCAGGGAGCATTTTATTTATTCGTTAAGACACCCGGAGATGAAAAGACATTTGTTGATGCAGCTAAGAAATATAACATTTTATTAGTTCCCGGTAGTGCATTTGCGTGTCCTGGGTATGTAAGAATTGCTTATTGTGTATCATATGATACAATTGTAAATTCGCTAGATGGTTTCAAGAAACTTGCAAAAGAGTTTGGCTTGTTATAAAATAGTTAGCGATATGAAAATATAAATGGCAGATTTATTTGCAGAAACGAGGAAGAAATGCAGGCTTGGAAGAACAATATCAGAAAAGTTGTGCCATATGTTCCGGGTGAACAGCCACAACGAAAAGTAATAAAATTAAATACAAACGAGAATCCATATCCACCGGCAGAAGGTGTTAAGGAAGCATCAGAGAAGTTAGACACAGATTGTCTAAGATTATATCCTGATCCTGAATGTATGTCACTTCGTACAGAATTAGCATCATATTACGGAGTAAATACAGATAATATATTTGTAGGTGTAGGTTCAGATGATGTATTATCAGTTGCATTTATGACATTTTTCAATTCCGATAAGAAGATACTTTTTCCGGATATTACATATTCATTTTATAGTGTGTGGGCAGATGTATACAACATTCCATATGAGAAAGTTCCTGTTGATGATACATTTCACATTATTAAAGAGGATTATTATAAGGAAAATGGCGGTGTTATATTTGCTAATCCAAATGCACCAACTGCAATATGTGAGTCAGTAGATTTTATAGAAGATATTGTAAAGCATAATCAGGATGTAATAGTCATTGTTGATGAGGCTTATATTGATTTCGGTGGAGAATCAGCACTTAGTCTGCTTGATAAATATGAGAATCTTTTAGTAGTCCAGACATTTTCAAAGTCACGCTCAATGGCAGGTATGAGAATAGGTTTTGCAATAGGTAATCCTGAATTAATTAAGGCAATGAATGATGTCAAATTCTCAATCAATTCATATACAATGAACCAGAATTCATTAAAGGTCGGAATAGAAGCTGTAAAAGATAAGAAATATTTCGAAGAAACAGTTGAAAAGATTATAAGAACAAGAGAAAATACTAAGAAGAGATTAGCAGAATTAGGCTTTGATTTCACAGATTCAAAAACTAACTTCATTTTTGCAACACATAAGAAATACAATGCTAAAGACATATTTGAATACTTAAAGAGTAAAGACATATTCGTAAGATATTTCGACTCACCAAGAATAGATAACTATTTACGAATCACAATCGGTACCGATGAGGAAATGGATAAGCTTATCGAAGCATTAACAGAATTCGTGAAATAGGTATAATTTATTAAAATCAAAATATAATTTGAGAAATGTGCAAATTACATTCTTATATCATATGTATCATAAATCGTAAAGAAACAATAGAAAGACGTTATCACTAAAGTGGTTTCGTCTTTTTTTACTTACCAGAAAATTTCGTTAAAATTGTCCTGGTAAGTAAAAAATGCTCCGCAAGGATCGCACTGCGGCGGAGCAGAAAATGTTGCTATGGCAACCCGCCGCAGGCGGAGAATGTCGCAAGCGACATTCTGTATTCTTTTGTGTATAGTAAATAGAGAATAGTAAATTAATACTCATTTTATTTAAAATAGCTTTATTTAAAATGGTTTTATTTAAAATTTTATTTTAAAATAAAAAATAGTGTTGACAAATTCAAAGAATAGTAATAACATATCATATGAACAGATACTCATATGTAAATATGATAAATATAACAATGGATTTAATTTAACTGTTTCAAAATGAATTGTCAGGTGCGAAAGGAGGACTTGAATGTCAGAAAGAGAAGAGATTGATAATATTGAAGAAAACTGTGAAGTTGAACATCATCATGACAATGTTGTAAAACGTGTATCAAGCATTATGCCGGACGAAGAAATGTTGTATGATTTGGCTGATTTCTATAAGGTATTCGCAGATTCGACAAGAATTAAGATACTATACGCATTGCTTCAATCGGAATTATGTGTATGTGATTTGGCAGAAGTGCTTGGAGCGAGTCAGTCGGCAGTTTCTCATCAGCTTAGAATGTTAAAGCAGATGAAATTAGTTAAATTCAGACGTGAGGGTAAAGCAATTGTGTATTCACTATCAGATGACCACATTCAGAACATATTAAGTCAGGGATTTGAGCATATAACTGAATAAATATTTATATGTCATAGAACGGAACAGTTCGTAGACATCCTATTCAGGGACTTTTGAACCCGGTATCATATTATCTAAAAAGAAAGGTTGGTATTATTATGAAAAGAGCTTATAAAGTAGAAGAATTAGATTGTGCAAACTGTGCAGCAAAAATGGAGAGAGCAGCAGCTAAGGTTGAGGGTGTAGATTCTGTAGCAATTAATTTTATGGCACAGAAAATCACATTAGAAGCCAATGATGACATATTTATGGAAGTTTTAGACAAAGTTGAGAAAGTAATGCAGTCTGTTGAGAAAGACGTAAGTATCGTAAGATAGTCAGAAAGTAAAATATATAGGAGGCAGCCTATGAAGAAATTAAAGAAGAGATTATATAGAATTATCGCCGGACTTATAGTATTTCTTCTGGCAAGATTTTTACCTCTTAACAGCATATTTTCAGTAAGTGATGTTATGATAGACAACATTCAGCTTATTATATATTTAATAGCATATTTTATAGTTGGTGGCGATGTTGTAAAGGAAGCAGCAGAAAATATATTGCATGGTCAGGTATTTGATGAGAATTTTCTTATGACGGTAGCAACTGTAGGAGCATTTTTAGTATCTGAATATCCTGAAGCTGTTGCTGTTATGTTATTCTATCAGGTAGGTGAATTATTCCAGTCATATGCAGTTAATAAATCAAGAAAATCAATTGCAGAACTTATGGATATACGACCAGATTATGCCGTAGTTAAGGAGAATGACGGAAATCTTGCAAAAAAAGATCCGTACGACGTAAAAATTGATGACATAATTATTGTTAAACCAGGCGAAAAAGTAGCACTTGACGGTATAGTTATAAACGGAAGCGCAAGCCTTGATGTATCAACACTTACAGGTGAGAGCATTTTAAGAGATGTTGATGTGAATGACGAAGTAATTAGTGGTTCAATTAATAAGAATGGACTTATTGAGATTAAAGTTACTAAGGAATTTTCAGAATCTACAGTATCTAAGATACTTGATCTTGTTGAAAATGCAAGTGATAAAAAGGCAGAAACAGAGAATTTCATTACTAAATTTGCTAAATGGTATACACCAATTGTATGTGCCTGTGCATTAATAATTGCAATATTTCCACCATTAATTTTGAGTCAGGCATTTTCAGACTGGATATACAGAGCACTTACATTTTTAGTTATTTCATGTCCATGTGCATTAGTAATATCAGTTCCACTTAGTTTCTTTGGTGGACTTGGTGGAGCATCGGCAAATGGTGTGTTAATTAAAGGAAGTAACTATATTGAAGCACTTTCTAAATGTAATTCTGTTGTATTTGATAAGACAGGAACACTTACTAAGGGTTCATTTAATGTAACTGAGATAAATGCTGCTAATGGTGTAAATGATAATGAATTATTAGAAAATGCTGCATTTGGTGAGAGCTACTCAAATCACCCAATAGCATTATCTATAAAGAAAGATTATTATAATAAATTCAGCACAGATGAAAAGAGCCTTACAGATAAGACAAAAGACGCAAAAGTTACTGAGGTTGCAGGTCATGGTACAGAGATTAATATAAATGGCAAAAATATTTGTGTAGGTAATGGTAAATTAATGAAGAAAAATAACATTACTTATACAGAATATGACGGAATCGGTACAGTAGTGTATGTTGCGGTTGATGGAAAATATATTGGTAATATAATCATTTCCGATGAGATAAAAGAAAATTCCAAAGAGGCCATTGCTAAGCTTGGTAAATTAGGAATAGATAAAACTGTAATGTTAACAGGTGACCGCAATGCAATCGGTGTACTTGTCGGAAAAGAACTTGGAATTAAGAAAGTATGTGCAGAATTACTTCCAGGTGATAAAGTCGATAAGTTAGAATCATTGTTAGAAGAAAACAAAGGTCAGGGTGTATTAGCATATGTCGGAGATGGAATAAATGATGCACCTGTACTTGCAAGAGCTGATGTCGGAATAGCAATGGGTGCTTTAGGTTCAGATGCCGCAATTGAAGCGGCAGATGTAGTTCTTATGGATGATAATCCGCTTGGAATCGTTAAAGCAGTCAAAATCGCAAGAAAGACAATGCGACTTGTTACAGAAAATATCGTGTTTGCGATTGGTATTAAAATATTAGTTTTAGTCCTTGCAGCACTTGGTATAGCTAATATGTGGGCAGCAGTATTTGCGGATGTCGGAGTCGCAGTTATTGCAATTCTAAATGCATTAAGAGCATTGAAGATGCCTAAATAAATCATAGAGAATAATATATAATTTTATAAATGAATTTAAAAGAGCAGATGGAGATGTAACTGTAATCGTTACCATCTGTTCTTTTTATATTATAGAGTTTGAATAGAAAATAAAAAATAAATCAATTAAAAATGAACTTATGCATAGAAATGAACTTGAATACAAGAAAAGTTCATTTTATTTACAAAAATGTAAAATTAAAATTGAACTTTTGCAAATATTATGATATTATATAGCAAATGAACAAATAACAGTTTAACAGAAATGGAGACAGTGAGAAAAATAATGCTGATGCGATTATTTTTCTCACAGCTATTTGCTTTAGAGTGAAAGCAAATAGCCTTTATGGCAAGTCAGAAATCGCATACGCGAATTTCTGACTGCCTCTTCGCAACAAGTCGCTCAGAAATGGAGATTAGTGTATATGGATAGTTCAACTTTTTCACAGAGAATGAAAAGTGCTATGGATAGTAAAGGTTATAAACAGGTAGACCTGCTTAAACGAGCGGAAGCGGCGGGAATTAAACTTGGAAAGAGCCAGGTTAGTCAATATGTAAGCGGCGATGCAGTTCCAAGGAAAAATATAGGTGAATTTATTGCAAATGCACTTGATGTAGATATAGATTGGCTATATGGAACAGATAATACGACAAAGCCAATGAAGAACAAAAATGGAACAGATAAAACCAATAATAATATTAAGAAAAATGAATCAGGAGATGTTAATATGAGAACTTTTAATAAATCATCAAAATTAGATAATGTTTTATATGATGTAAGAGGCCCGGTTGTAGAAGAGGCTAATAAGATGGAGGCAATGGGAACCAGAGTGCTGAAGTTAAATATCGGTAATCCGGCTCCATTTGATTTCAGAACTCCGGACGAAATTATATATGATATGTCATCACAATTAACCGAGTGTGAAGGATATTCAATGTCTAAAGGTTTATTTTCAGCAAGAAAGGCCATTATGCAGTATTCTCAGATTAAAAATATTCCTAATGTATCTATTGATGACATTTATACGGGAAATGGTGTTAGTGAGTTAATTAATCTTAGTATGTCAGCCCTTTTAAATGAAGGAGATGAAGTGTTAGTTCCATCACCGGATTATCCACTTTGGACTGCCTGTGTAACTTTAGCAGGAGGAAAGGCTGTACATTATATCTGCGATGAACAGTCAGAATGGTATCCTGATATTAATGATATTAAGAGCAAAGTTAATTCTAACACAAAGGCTATTGTAATAATTAATCCAAACAATCCGACAGGAGCACTTTATCCAAAGGAAGTTCTTGAAGAGATTGTAGAAGTTGCAAGACAGAATCAGCTTATTATTTTCTCAGATGAAATATATGACCGTTTAGTAATGGACGATGAAGAACACGTATCAATTGCAAGTCTTGCACCAGATTTATTCTGCGTTACATTTAGCGGACTTTCAAAATCTCATATGATTGCAGGCTTTAGAATCGGCTGGATGGTTCTTAGTGGAAATAAGGCAATCGCAAAGGATTATATAGAGGGAATAAATATGCTTTCTAATATGAGACTTTGTTCAAATGTTCCTGCCCAGTCTGTTGTACAGACAGCTTTATGGGGACATCAGAGCGTTAAAGAATACATTGTGCCTGGCGGACGAATCTATGAACAGAGAGAATATATTTACAAGGCATTGAATGATATACCTGGTATCAGCGCAGTAAAACCAAAAGCAGCATTCTATATTTTCCCTAAAATAGATGCTAAGAAGTTTAACATTGTAAATGATGAGAAGTTTGCGTTAGATTTATTAAAAGAAAAGAAGATTCTTATTATTCATGGCGGCGGTTTTAACTGGAAAGAGCCAGATCATTTCAGAGTTGTATATCTTCCAAGAATCGAAATATTAAAAGATGCAATGGAAAACCTTGAAGATTTCCTTAAATACTATAGGCAGTAAAATACTAGCTATTTGTTTCTAAGCGAAAGCAAATAGCTTTTATGGCAGATGAGAAATCGACGGGTCGAATTTCTCATCGCCTCTTCGCAACAAGTTGCTCAGAAATGAGGATTATTACGTAATAGATATTAAAAAGTCAAAGCAATTTTATCACAACTTATTTAGAAATAAATACAAAATGGAGGATTAAAATATATGAACGAAGTAATTAAAGCAATGGAAGAACGTCGTAGTATCCGTAAATTCAAACCTGATATGCCATCTAAGGAAGACATAAACCAGATTATTGAAGCTGGTCTGTATGCCGCAAATGGTAAAGGTAAACAGTCAACTATTACTATTGCAGTAACTAATAAAGAATTAAGAGATAAAATATCAGCAGTAAATTCTAAAATTGGCGGCTGGCAGGAAGATTTTGATCCATTTTATGGCGCGCCTGTTATATTAATTGTTTTAGCAGATAAGAACTGGCCAACAGGCATTTATGATGGAAGTCTTGTAATGGGAAATATGATGCTTGCGGCTCATTCACTTAATCTTGGAAGTATCTGGATTCACAGAGCAAAAGAAGAATTTGAACTTCCTGAATATAAGGAATTATTAAAAGAACTTGGAATCGAGGGAGAATGGACAGGAATTGGACATTGTGCCGTTGGTTATATTGATGGTGAGATACCTGAGGCTGCTGCAAGAAAAGATGGCAGAGTATACTGGGTTGAATAGAAAGCTGACTTGAAAATATATAGAATAAAAACAAGGCTACATCTTAGTATCTCCTAAGATATAGCCTTATTTTAAATAACTACTTAAACTGGTTAGTTGTTGGGTCATAAGAATAATTAATGGATCTTAATCTTCCGACAACGTCATTAATGTCTATGCTGTTTGCAACGCAAAACTCTGTAAGGTCTGAATAATTATCTCTTAGCTGTGTGTTAACATAACTTAAAAGCATAACAGGGTCTTTAGGTAAATTATTAATCTGCATTTTGAATCTCCATTTCTAATTTCCAAAGGAAATATTTTCTAATAAATAAGTATAACCTATTATATTAATATTAGTCAATAAATATAAACATAACTTGTCAAAATTATATTACCAATCTGTTAAATTTATAGAGCATCTTGTTAAACAGCTGATTTCAAGGTATACTATATAATATGATGATAAAGTCATTAAAAATTAAATATAAGCGAAGAATGGAGAAATTATGAAGAAAATAGCAAGTTTTACCATTAATCATTTAAAATTAGAACCGGGAATATATGTATCAAGAAGAGATTACATAGGAAGTGAAGTTGCTACAACATTTGACATAAGAATGACAAGACCTAATTATGAGCCGGTTATGAATACAGCAGAAGTCCATACATTAGAGCATTTAGGTGCTACATTTTTAAGAAATCACGAGAAATATAGTGATAAAGTAATTTATTTTGGACCAATGGGCTGCAGAACAGGTTTTTATCTTATTCTTGCAGGTAATTTAGAATCAAAGGATATCGTAGACCTTGTAACAGAAATGTATGAGTTTATGAGCGAATTTGAGGGAGATGTACCGGGTGCATCAGCAAGAGATTGTGGAAATTATCTCGATATGAATTTACCTATGGCTAAATATGTAGCTAAGAGATTCTTAGATAATATACTTAGAAATATTGATGAGAAACATTTAGTATATCCTGAATAAACAATATGGAGGAATTTATGAGTAAATATAAAGTTATCGGAATTATCGGAGCAATGGATGAGGAAGTTAGTAAGATTAAGGAGAAACTATCAGACGTTACGATTAAAAGAATTGCTTCAATGGACTTCTATGAGGGTAAATTACAAGATTTAGATGTTGTAGTTGTACGTTCAGGAATCGGTAAAGTTAATGCCGGAATATGTGCGCAGATTTTAGCAGACATTTATAAGGTTTCAGCAATAATTAATACAGGAATTGCAGGCTCTTTAAATGCAGAGATTAACATTGGAGATATAGTATTATCAGAAGATGCATTGCAACACGATATGGATACATCGGCATTTGGTGATCCTATCGGCGTAATTCCAAGAATGGATTGTTCAACATTTAAGGCAGATAAAGACCTCATTAAGATAGCAGAGGAATCATGTAAGGAAGTTCTTGATGGAATAAATGTATTCACAGGAAGAGTATTAAGCGGAGACCAGTTCATATCAGGTAAAGAGAAGAAAGATTGGCTTGTCGATAATTTTGACGGATATTGTACAGAGATGGAGGGTGCTGCAATTGCACAGGCTGCATATCTTAACAATATTCCATTTCTTATTATAAGAGCAATATCGGATAAAGCAGATGACAGTGCGCATATGGATTATCCGACATTTGAAGCAATGGCAATTGAGAATTCAGTTAAATTATTAACTGCTATGGTTGGCAGAATCAGTAAACAGCAATAGATTAATTAACTTTAATGAATTCATCGACAGTAACGAATTCATATCCTTCTGCTTTCAGGGCATCGATGATTTGAAATGCGGCTTCAACAGAGGTATCAAATATATCATGTAATAGAATAATGTCACCACTTTTGGCACGTTTTAATACATGTTTAACAACAGAATCAGTATTAAGAACACTCCAGTCCCTTGGGTCAACTGTCCATAATACGGGAGTGAGATTAGTTTCACGTTTTAAGGCATCTGAATACATACCATAAGGTGGTCTGATATATTTAGGAGAGACACCTGAATAGGTAGTTATGAGTTCAGATGTCTTATTTATTTCTGTAATGGCTTTTTCTTCTGAGATACAGGTCAATTGTACATGTGAGTATGTATGATTTCCAATCAGATGACCATCCTCAGCCATTCTTTTAATCACATCGGGATTATTCAAAACATTTTCTCCGATTACGAAAAATGTTGCTTTAACATTTCTTTCCTTTAATCCATCAAGTAATTTAAGGGTATATTCTGGGTGCGGTCCGTCATCAAAAGTAATGGCGATTTTTTTAACTTTATCTGTGTTATTCGTTTGTGAAGTATCAGATGAAGAACTATCTGAAAGGGAACTATTTGTATGTTTGTTAATTGAATTACTTTTAATCTTTGAAACATTCGTCTGTATAGTATTGCTTATGGAAATCTGATATATAAATATTGCAGATAATAAAGTTAGAAGAAGTATTAAACTTAAATAAATATTACGTTTTTCCACACTAATCTCCATTCCGCAGCTTTTTATAATTATATGCTGTATAAAAATATTAATGACGTACACAATATGTATTATCTAATTTCTTTGAAATGTGGTGAGTATGATAAAATATATTAAGATTACGGTAGCAGCTATAATGTATGCAGTAGGAGTAAGTTTGTTTCTTGATGCTAATAACCTTGTTCCGGGAGGAGTTTCGGGAATGGCCATAATTCTAAACAGACTTACAGGTGTAGAAATAGGTACATTGGTATTTATGATAAATATTCCATTATTACTTATAAGTATCTGGAAATTCGGAATAAGATTTCTGCTTACGACAATATATGTGATAGCTGTATCTTCAATATTTATGAATATTTTTTCGTTATATGGTGGAATGACAGACGATCTTTTAATGGCGGCACTTGCAGGCGGCGGACTTGTAGCACTAAGCATTGGAATAATATTTAAAGAGGGTGCTACGACAGGTGGCGCAGATATTGTAGTCAGATTAGTGAAAATAAGGCACCCACATATTAAGACAGGAAGGATATTTCTGACAGTAGATGGAATCGTTGTAATTGCGTATGTGCTGATATTTGGAAATGTTAACGCAGGACTTTATTCGGCACTTACAGTAATTATAACTTCAACAGTTTTAGACTTTGTACTATATGGTAAAGATGAAGCAAAGCTTTTATATATAATCTCTAAGTCTGAGAAAAGTGAAAATGAATTAGTGGAAAGACTATTAGGTGAACTAGAGGTAGGTGTAACATACCTGAAAGGATATGGTGCATATAAGAATAAAGAAAAACGTGTGATAATGTGTGCAATAAGAAAGCCACAATTACCTAAAGCAAAGGAAATTGTAAATGAGACAGATAGTGAAGCATTTATGATAATTACTTCTGCAAACGAGATTATAGGAGAGGGATATAAAAGTCACAATACGATAATATAAGTAGATAGAAATGTCCGTCTATGACACACACGTGATTTATGACGTATCGTGTGTCATAGACGAACATCTCACCTAAGTGTATGCTTAAGTTATTTATTCTCTGAATTATTCTTTACAAAGAAAATTATATAAATTACATAGAATGAAATAATCGAAATTATATCGAAGAATGATACAAGAGCATATTTGGTTTCAGCAACTGTGAAGAATGAGAATATAACCTGGTTAAAGGAATATAAGAAGCTGAATACATTGCTTATTATTATGTAAGAAACAGGGATAATGAAAAATACTTTTTTATTACCCATTTTATATAAGCCGTATGCCATTGAAATTAATAATCCGATAAATAAAATTGAGTTAATGAAACTTGTGAAATATGAATATCTTGAAGTTTCATAAGCATCTCCGATATCTATTAAAGATCTAATTCCTGATAATAAGTTTACAATGGCTATTACCCCAAGAGGAATAAAGAATAATAGATGGTTAAATTTAATATTTAACATATTAAGAATTATTAATGCAAGCAGACCGCCAAATGCGATTAATGAGAATATTTCTATAACATAATCCCATGCTTCACGCTCAACAACTATATACATAATAATTGTGAGAAATGCAAATAACACTGATACGATTCCAAGAATTAATGAAATCAATGTACTTTTGTTTTGTTTCATTTTAAAGACCTCCATATATTTATAATATTTTTATAAAACATCGTAGTCAGTATAGCAAAGAATATTTCTAAAGTAAATGAAAATATATAAGCTATGATTTATTACATATTTTAATGAAGTATAATTTTTAACCAGATAAATGATAATATGTATTCAATAGTAAAAATTCTGAAACATACAGCCTTGACAAATTAGAAGAATATTGATATTCTGTTAATGAACAATGGCGTTCTCTTCAAGGGAGGAGAGCGCCTTTTTCTATAAATAAATACAATAGAATTCAGGTATATTAATGCATTAGAATATTGAGATGTTAAATACAGAATTAGGTTTAAACGGATTGTTTGTAGTTGTTTTGTGCGAAGAATATACACAATCCTGATGAATATGAAGTACATAGCGAAAATATTTTAATTTTATGTATAATATGTGTAAATGGAGGAAAGTGCGATGAAGTATACTAAACAGGAAATAATGAATATGATTGAAGAGGAAGATGTGGAATTTATCCGACTTCAGTTCACAGATATGTTTGGAACAATGAAGAATGTTGCCATTACAGTGAGCCAGTTAGAAAAAGCATTGAATAATCAATGTATGTTTGATGGTTCATCTATCGAGGGATTTTCAAGAATTGAGGAATCAGATATGTACTTATATCCTGATCTTGATACATTTACAATATTTCCATGGAGACCTCAGCAGGGCAAGGTGGCAAGATTCATTTGTGATATATACAGACCTGATGGAACACCATTTGAAGGGGACCCAAGATATGTTCTTAAGAAAGTCTTAAAAGAAGCAGAAAATATGGGTTATACATTTGAGGCAGGACCTGAATGTGAATTCTTCTTATTCCATACAGATGACAATGGTAATCCTACAACATTGTCACATGAGAAGGCAGGATATTTTGATTTAGGACCAATTGATTTAGGGGAGAATGCAAGACGTGATATGGTTCTTAACCTTGAATCAATGGGATTTGAAGTAGAATCATCTCATCATGAAGTTGCACCTGCACAACATGAGATAGATTTCAAATACGATAATGCATTAGTTACCGCTGATAATATTATGACATTTAAGCTTACAATTAAGTCAATCGCTAAAAGACATGGTTTACATGCAACATTTATGCCAAAGCCAAAGTCAGGAATAAATGGTTCAGGAATGCATATAAATATGTCACTTAATAAAGATGGTAAGAATATATTTAATGATTCAAATGATGAGAAGGGATTAAGTAAAGAGGCATATAGCTTTATGGCAGGAATTATGAAGCATATAAAGGGAATGACAGTTCTTACTAATCCACTTGTTAATTCATACAAGAGACTTGTTCCAGGATATGAAGCACCAGTTTATATTGCATGGTCAACTACTAACAGAAGTCCTTTGATAAGAATTCCTGCACCAAGAGGTGAGGGAACAAGAATAGAACTCAGATGTCCTGATCCAACAGCTAACCCATATATGGTATTAGCTGTATGTTTAGCAGCAGGACTTGATGGAATTAAGAATAATTTAACACCACCTGCAAGTGTTGATAAGAATATATTTGAGATGTCATTAGCTGAGAAAGAAGAGGACGGAATAGAGCATCTTCCTGAAAACCTTTGTGATGCCATTGAGAAATTTGAAAATGATGAATTTGTACAGAATGTGTTAGGCAAACATATTTCCACAAATTATATAAATGCGAAGAAGAAAGAGTGGCAGGCGTACAGAACCCAGGTTACAGAATGGGAAATCGAAGAATATCTGCATAAGTTCTAAAGTGCAATATTTCTAAAGCGAATACCAAACTGAAACTGGAGGTGAAAGCATGATAGATATATTGGTGGTTTTTCCAAAACTCACTGATGGTCAGGGCATAAGAAATCTGTTAGTCAGAAATGGTTATAAGGTTTCGATTGTATGTACTTCTGGTTCGCAAGCGATGTCTTTTATGGATAATATAGACTATGGGATTATAGTATGCGGTTACAAATTTAATGATATGGTTTATACAGAATTATATCAGGAATTAGGATCTACTTTCCAAATGCTATTAGTTGCTTCAAGAGCCAAATTAGAAGAGGGAATTCCTGACGGTGTCGTAAGTGTGGAAATGCCTCTTAAATCATATGATTTACTTAATACTTTAGAAATGATGGCACAGGCATTAGAGCGAATTAAGAAAAAAGGAAAGCAAAAGCCTAAAGAGAGAAATGTGGCGCAGAAAGCTATTATAGAAGAAGCCAAGAAAGTATTAATGATGAATAGAAATATGACTGAGGAAGAAGCACACAGGTACATACAGAAGAATAGTATGGATAGTGGTACAAATATGGTAGAAACAGCACAAATGGTATTGCAGATTATGCATTAACATAAAGAATTGGAATGGAGGATTAAGATGTTTAAAATTAATGATAACTATTTAAAATTACCGGGAAGCTATTTATTTTCAACAGTAGGCAGAAAATCAAGAGAGTTCAAAGCAGCACATCCAGATAAGAAAGTTATAAGTCTTGGTATCGGTGATGTTACACTTCCACTTGCTCCTGTTGTAATTGATGCATTACATAGTGCAGTAGATGAGATGGGTAAGGCAGAAACTTTTAAAGGATATGCACCTGACCTTGGATATGAATTCTTAAGACAGGCTATAGCCGATAATGACTATAAGGCAAGAGGCGCGGACATTGCTGTAGATGAAATATTTGTAAGTGATGGCGCAAAGAGTGATTCAGGAAATATTGGAGATATATTTTCAGTTGATAATAAAATAGCAGTTTGTGATCCTGTATATCCTGTATATGTAGATACAAATGCGATGGCAGGAAGAACAGGTGATTACATCGAAGCAGAACAGAAATGGAGTAATGTAATCTATATGCCTTGTACGGCAGAGACAGGTTTTGCACCTGAATTACCAAGTGAAGAACCTGACATTATCTACCTTTGTTTTCCTAATAATCCTACAGGTGCAACAATCACTAAGGATAAACTTCAGGAATGGGTTGATTACGCATTAAAGATTGGTGCAGTTATTATCTATGATGCTGCATATGAAGCATATATTTCCGAGGAAAATGTTCCACATACAATTTACGAATGTGATGGTGCTAAAGCATGTGCAATCGAACTTAGAAGCTTTTCTAAGAATGCAGGTTTCACAGGAACAAGACTTGGATTTACAGTTATTCCTAAAGAACTTAAGAGTAATGGAGTTACATTACATAGTCTCTGGGCAAGACGACATGGAACAAAATTCAACGGAGCACCATATATTATCCAGAGGGCAGGAGAGGCTGTGTATAGTCCTGAGGGAAAGAAACAGACAGGCGAACAGGTCGCTTACTATATGAATAATGCAAAGATTATACGCGAGGGACTTGCAGAGGCAGGATATTCAGTTTCAGGTGGTGTTAATGCACCATATATATGGTTAAAGACGCCGGGCAATATGACTTCATGGGAATTCTTTGATATGTTATTAGAGAAAGCTAATGTTGTAGGTACACCGGGTTCAGGCTTCGGACCAAGTGGTGAGGGTTACTTCAGACTTACAGCATTTGGAAGTTATGAGAATACATTAGAAGCATTAGACAGAATTAAAAAAATGTAAATATAAAATTTATTTAATGAAAAATTTACAATAATTTAGTATTTGCGATAAACTCCTAAAAAAGAGCTGATTTTACAGTAAATCGGCTCTTTTTTCATATTTTGGTAAAAGGGGCAGTACGTTGACATTAGCTATAATGAATGTTAATATTTGAAACAAATGCAAAAGAATTATATATTTTACAAAACAATGTAATAAGTATATGAAAATAAATATATGAAAGGCAAGAACAAGTTATGAATGGATTGACTAGAGAGCAGGTAGAAGAAAAGATTGAACAGGGCCTGGTAAATCGTGCTGTAGATTCGGGTGCGAAAACAAATAAGCAGATTATAATGGATAACCTTTTTACATATTTCAATGTTATATTTATGATTTTATCTGTATTAGTATGTGTGGCAGGTTCATTTAGAAGTCTTACATTTCTTCCGGTTGTAGTGGGTAATACGCTCATCGGTATTATTCAGGAAATCAGGGCAAGAAATGTATTAGAAAAGATGAATCTGTTAAATGCTTCGCATACGACAGCGATAAGAGACGGTAAAGAAGTAAAAGTAGCTTCAGAAGAGTTAGTACAGGGCGATTTAGTAATATTTCGGGCAGGAGACCAGATTCCTGCTGATGCAGTAGTTATTGAGGGTTGTGTGCAGGCAAATGAGTCATTGCTTACAGGTGAATCAGACGAGATAGAGAAGAATAAAGGCGACAAATTAATGTCAGGAAGCTTTGTTATATCTGGTGAATGTTATGCTGAACTTGAAAAAGTCGGAGAAGAATCATATATTTCAAAGCTTACTTTAGAAGCTAAAAAAGGCAAGAAGAACGAACAGTCAGAAATGATTAAATCAATTAATAAATTGATTATGTGGGTTGGTATTGCGATTATTCCAATAGGTATAGTGCTTTATTACCAGGCATATTTTGTGAATGGTGAAAACTTTTCAGAAAGTATAGTATCAATGGTGGCAGCAGTCATTGGTATGATTCCTGAGGGTTTATATTTACTTACTACAATTGCACTTGCCATGAGTACCGTAAGACTTGCTAAAGAGAAGGTGTTACTTCATAATATGAAGAGTATTGAGACTTTAGCAAGAGTAGATGTTCTATGCGTGGATAAAACAGGTACAATTACGGAAAATAAGATGGAAGTCCATGGCATCGAAGCTATAAATGAGATGTTTGGCAAAGAAGAGACAACTATCGAGATAATATCAGATTTCGTAGAAAATATGACTGCTGATAACATTACAATGGCAGCGATGAAAGAATATTTTAAGAATACAACTAATCGTAAGGCATTAAGCTACACATCATTTTCATCAGAATTCAAGTATTCAAGTGTTACATATGCTGATGAAGTGTTTGTTCTTGGTGCACCTGAAATGGTACTTCGTGATGAATATGAAACTTATAGAGAACTTATAGAGAGATATTCTAAAAAAGGATTAAGAACATTAGTATTTGGCAAATACTATGGAGAAATTGATGGTAAAGCATTAACAGAAGAAGTAGTTCCATATGCACTTGTATTTCTATCTAATAAGATAAGAGAACAGGCTAAGGAAACATTTGAATATTTCAAACAGCAAAATGTACAGATAAAGGTTATCTCAGGAGATAATCCGGGAACAGTATCAGAGATTGCCAAAGAAGCAGGAATTGATGGTGCAGAGAAATATATCGATGCAAGAGAGTTAAAGGACGATATGGACTTTGTAAATGCGGTTAATGAATATAATGTATTTGGTCGTGTAACACCAAAACAGAAACAGCAGCTTGTACATGCATTGCAGAATAAAGGTCATACGGTTGCAATGACTGGTGATGGTGTAAATGATATCTTAGCAATGAAAGATGCAGATTGTAGTATTGCAATGGCATCGGGAAGTGAAGCAACGGCACAGTCAGCACAGGTTGTATTATTAGAGTCAGATTTCTCTAAGATGCCATCAGTAGTATTAGAGGGAAGAAGAGTCGTAAACAATGTGCAACGTTCGGCAAGCTTGTTCCTTGTTAAGAATATATTCTCATTTCTGATGTCAATATTCTCAGCAGTATTTATGATTACTTATCCATTAGAGCCATCGCAGATTTCACTTATAAGTATGTTTAATATTGGTATTCCTGCATTCTTGCTTGCAATGGAGGCTAATAAGAAACGTATAGAGGGTAAATTCTTAAGGAATGTGTTTATAAAAGCATTGCCGGCAGGACTTACAGACTTCTTTGCTGTAGCAGCACTTGTTGTCTGTGGTAAAGTATTCAAGCTTCCATCTGCTGATATTGCAACAGCAGCAACAATGTTATTAGCAATTGTTGGATTTATGATTCTAAGTAAGATAAGTGTTCCACTAAACAGATATAGAATAGCAGTAATAGCCGGTAATATTGCAGGATTGTTATTATGCAGCATCTTTCTTGGTGATATATTTGCATTAAATGGAATGTCTAAGATATGTATACTTTTATTCGTAGTATTTTCATTTGCATCTGAATCTGTATTCAGACTACTTTATGAAATAGCAGAGAAAATCAGCGAGAAATTCAAGACAGAATCTAAGAAATAACTATAAAATTTGTAATAGTTTTCATAAAATATGGATAATTTTAGATATATGTGCTAAAATAATAATCTGGTATGTATACTAAATGGAGGTTTAGTTATGAATAGTAGTGATATTAAGAAGAGATTGAAAACCTTACAAAAAGAAAGTGAAGACAAAAAGCACGAGAGAAAAGTGTTAGCAACAGATTATGAGAAACAGGTTGAGATAGTTAAAAAGAGTGGAATGGTTGCAGCTATATCATTTCTGTTTCATTATGTAGTCCTCGTATCAATGATGCATAATACGAAGCATGTAACTATAGCAGGAATGGGAAGATTTCTAAGTCCTTTTGTAATGATAGTATTTATAGGAAGCTTTGTTCTGTTTCTGGTTAAGGGATTTGACTTGTTTGTCAATTCAGACACTAAGTATTCTAAACCACTTGCGGATAAACTCAAGATTAAAAACCCGGTGGCAGCAGAGCTTAAGAGAATGAATGATACAATCACAATGCTTGATGTGGAGATTGATAAATTAGAAAATGAACTCTATGAAAGTGGAGAATCATTTGATACAGAAGAAAAGATTACTGACATTAAGATGACAGCAGGTAAGAAAGAAAAAAACAGAGTTGTTAAGCGAATTGTATTAGAGATGCCAAAGCCTGATACAAAAAGCAATATCCCTAATGAAATTGCTGACTATGATGTAAGCGAAGTTAAACATAACATTTCAGATAATGTTATGAAAGAAACAGGTACTAAGAATAAGACAAGCAATACATCCGATAAGAATAAAACTAAGTCTAAGAAAAATGATATAGATGATTTATTTAGTGGATTAGATGAGCTTGCATTAGATGAAGATGAAGATGATTTCGAGAGCAGCAGCGAAATGTGGGAAAAAGATGCTATGAGAAGATTCAGCCGATATTAAAAGTGATGAAAGTTAGTGCTATAGATGGAACTTTCACATTTATGGATTCTGGCAACTTTATAAATAAGTTTTATGTATAATTAAAAGTGCTAAAAATAGTGCTTGACAATAAATACTTTTTGTTTTATATTTGAGAAAGAGCAAAGGCGTTCTGATTTATTCAGAATGCCCTTTTTTTGCTTACCAGGAAATTAAGTTGAAATTGTCCTGGTAAACAAAAAACATTCCGCGAGGATCGCATTGCGGCGGAGCAGAAAATGTTGCTATAGCACCCCGCCGTGGGCGGAGAATGTCGCAAGTGACATTCTTTATTCTGTTTTTTATAAATCACAATTACAAAATTGTATAGTACATTTGATATATTTGCTATATGAAAGTTTTAAATGATATAGAAATAAGAGATTGCAAATTATAAAAATAATTTAAAGGAGGCAATAGAATATAAAGATTATAATGGATTAGTTTGCAAAATCTTAGTAATCAGAATTGGCTTACGTATAGGAGGAAAAAAGTATGGAAGAATTTTGTAGCAAATGTGGAACTAAGTTTGAAGGAAAGTTTTGCCCAGTATGTGGAACACCATCAAAGGACAATATTATAGAAAATGCAAGAAGACCTGGATTAACTGATAGATCTTGGTTTATTATATTGATGCTTTTTATTATATTTCCAGTAGGATTAGTTTTAATGTGGAGAAAAGAAAAATTTTCTAAAGTAGGAAGGATTATTTTAACCATTATTGGAACCTGCTGGTTACTATTTATAGTAATATGTGGAAGTGCATACTATTATTATGAAAACAGTGGTGATATATATATTGATACAGTTAAAGAGTCAGCACCTGGTATATCAGAATATAGTGGTATTACATTTGGAGAAGCACTTGATGATTATTTTCTATATCCAAAATGGCGTTATTTCGAAAGTTCTTATGGTACTGATATAGTGGAATTTACGGGATATGGCTCATATGATGGTTTATCAGGTACAATATTGATACAATTTGAAGTAACTGGCTCTAAGAGCAAAGTTATATATATGGAATTTAATTATGATGATATCGATGAAAGCGAGATATTTGATGGGGATGAAATAGATGATATTTTAAGCACAATTTTTGATGAAGCATTATATGGAGGATTTTAGTATGTTTTGTACGAAATGGGTCAAATGAAAAACTAAATTCCAGTTCAAGTTGATTTGACCTCGTATTTTCGAT
>OGIG01000365.1_pt1 | contig 45327 bp, 30 predicted proteins | sample 1571601 | NCBI WGS metagenome assembly OGIG01 (sample SAMEA2581953, study PRJEB24529) | metagenome | biome: Human gut stool | place: China | collected 2011 | reverse complement strand
CCACCATAAAATTTTCTATAGCTTTTTTAGAAACCATACAATTTTATAAAGAACCAATAGTTAAAAAGTATGAAAAATATTCATACTTTTTATTTTTTTACTAAAAATAATATTGAGGTGAAATAGTGGAAAAAACCAACGAATTAAATAAATTTCTATCATACATACATATGGGTAATTCAATATACCGAATATATTATAAAGAGGCTGTAAGTTTGAAAAATGAAAAGTTAACAGATTTAATAGTATCAATATCAGAAACGTTCAAAAAGCATGAAGAAACAATAACAAAAGAAATTGAAAAATATGGTGAAAAAGCAACCGAAAGCTTAACAATGGCGGGATTAATTGGTGTATATAAAGAAAAAATGAAAAACTTTAAAGATGATTTTGTTGTTGTAACAAGTGCAATAAAAGCAACTAATATGGGTTTAATTAGTTCTTTAAAATTTGTTAGTGAAAATAAGGCTCTACCAAAAAGTACGAAAAAGTTACTATTTAAAGTGATAGATGATTATGTACAAATTACAGATGAATTAAAAAATTATTTAACAGAAAAATATAGTTAGTAAAAAAGGTAATTAGTGTTACCTTTTTTTAAAAATATGTTATAATAAACAATGAGGCGATAATATGTATATGCATGATCAACATGTCCACAGTAAATATTCAATGGATTCAAACGAAGAATTAGAAAAGTATTATCAAATAGCAGTTTCTAAAGGTTGTAAATATTTTATCACAACTGAACATTATGATTTGGATTTAGTTGAACACAATTGTGAGTGGACCGTAGATTTTAAAAATCTTAAGAGTGAATTAGCTAATTTACACAAGAAATATCCTAGTGTAGTTAATCTTTTAGGAATTGAAGTTGGTTATCAAAAAAGATGTTTAGATCGTATTAATGAGATTTTGAGTAAAGAATCATTTGACTTAATTAATCTAAGTATTCATAGTAATGACTATGTAGATTATTATTGGCCTAAATATTATTTAAAATATGGAGTTAATGAAGTAATGAACGCATATTTTGATCAAATGATAGAGGCTACATCAAACTTTCAAAACTATGATGTATTATCACATATTGATTATGCTTTTAAAACAACATATTTAATGGATGAAACCAAAACCACTAAACTATCAATCTATGAAGATAAAATCAAGAAAGTATTGAATAATCTAATTAAAAACGATAAAACATTAGAATTAAATACTAAAGTACAACAAGCAATTGGTGATATTGAACACACTAAATATTTGTTGAAATTGTATAAATCATTAGGGGGAGTTAATCTAACAATTTCTAGTGATTCCCATAGCTGTGAAAGATATTTGTCAGGTGTAGAATACTACCAACAAATTGCTAGAGAATGTGGATTTGATCATTTAGTATATTTTGTTAATAGAAAAAGATATAATTATCAAATAAAGTAGGAGGTTTTAATGACTGAAAAAGAATTTAGAAGATTAGTAACAGATTTAGAAATTCAATCTGATGAAAGACAAAAATTAAATGAATATATGGATCTTGTAAACAACATTTTAACGCAAGCCCATTTTAATCATTGCCAAGTAATAGAATTAAAGAAGGCGGGTTCTTGGGCAAAAGGAACAATGTTGAATGATACCGATGAAATAGATTTAATGGTAGTCATTAAATTATCAGAAGCAAAACCATTTGTTTTAGAAAATGAAGCTGTTTTAAATGCTATAACTAATGCATTTATTTATAATTTAGATACAGTTCAAAAATTAAGTGATATTACAAGGAACCAAGTTCGTAATTGTATAACAGTGAAAATGAATAATTTTAAAGTAAACTTATACGTTAGATACGAAGAAGGTGAATATTCACTTAAAAATGATGAATTACAAATTCAATTTACTGAAATAGCCAATCGTGATTATACATATTTTAGAAATGCTTTAAAAATAATAAAATATTATAAAGTATCACAAAATATTAATATATCAGGTTATATTTTAGAAATACTTCTATACTATTCTTTGAATGAATATTTCAAAGATAATCGCTATGAAGACTACTTGAGTGGTTTCATTAAAGCAATTGATGACTTTTTAAAAGGTAAAAAAATAGAAGTATCTAGCGATATATATGAAAAATTAAATATAAATCCTGAAACAAAGATAAAGAAAAATTATATGATATTGGATGTAGCTAATTCTAATAATAATTTAACTGACAATATGAGCGAAGTTGCATTAGGTGAATATCGTAAATTGAAAAAAGTGTTATCAAAATTGGTAGATACTAAAGCAGTACTTACAACAAGTAATGCCATTGTAAAACTAAACATAAATCCAACACCAATAAAAGATAGTGATGAATATGCTTGGAGTTACAAAATTGAAAATAGTGATTTTACAAGTAATGGCGGATCATATCAAAATAATCCTGAACAACTTTTAACCGCAATGTATAAAGGATTATATAAAGGTTTACGTGCAATAGTAGATAACAACTTAAATCGTAAAAATGTTGAAATTATTTGTAATAAATCAAATATTCTAAAAATAAATGAAAATGTATCTGATGAAAACAAATCAAGAATTAAGAACATTGAGGCATATATAGATAATAATGGAATTGTAATTAAATTTACTAGTGGTAATTAATATTATTTTTTATAAGAATTGACAAAAATTAAATAAAAAATTACATATCACTTTAATTTTTCAAACAAAAGTGGTATAATAAGTCGAATAAATCAGTAAAGGAGATTATTTATGGGTAGAGCACATGAAGTTCGTGCTGCATCAATGGCAAAAACTGCCGCAGCAAAATCAAAATTAAATAACAAATGGAGCCGCATCATATATATGGCTGCGAAGTCAGGTGTGCCAGATCCAGATCTAAACCAAAACTTAAAGAAAGAAATCGAAAAAGCTAAGAGAGAACAGGTTACTGCCGATGTTATTAAAAGAGCAATTGATAAAGCAAAAGGTGCTAATCAAGAATCTTATGATCCAATGACATTAGAAGGTTTCGGACCAGGTAACTCAATGTTTGTAATTGAATGCTTAACTGACAACCATAACCGTACACAAACTGCTGTAAAAGTAGCTTTACAACGTTGTGGAGGAAAGATTGCGGGAAGCGGAAACGTTACACATATGTTCAAAAACACTGCTATCTTTTCAGTTGATTTTATGAGTGAAGAAGAAGTTCTTGAAACTTTATTAATGGCTGATTGTGATGTTGAAGATATTTCTTCAGAAGATGGTGTTGTTACTGTAACTGCTCCAAGTAGTGAATATGGTAAAATTAGAGAAGCTTTAAAAGCTGTAACACCTGAAGGCAAAGATTTCTTAGAAGATACTGTTTCTTGGGTACCACTAAATCCAATTGAACTAAATACTGAAAAAGAAAAAGAACAATTACAACGTTTATTGGATTTACTTGAAGAAGATGATGATGTTCAAGACGTATATCATAACATTGTTGGCTTAGAACCTGAAGAAGCAGAAGAGGAATAATTAATAAGTCAAATCCCTTGCATTAATATGTAGTTTTTGCTATAATATTAGTGCATTTGATGCAGGTATAGTATAACGGCTATTATACCGCCTTGCCATGGCGAAGATGCCGGTTCGATTCCGGTTACCTGCTCCATAATAGTAAACTAATCTCGATACAATCAATGTGTCGAGATTTTTTCTTTTTGTAATGGCTTAAATCTTCATGCTATTTTTTAACAATTTCCTTTCGTTTACTAATCTAAAGAATGTTCCTCTAGATACTCCTATTAATTTAGTTGCTTCAATATTAGTTAATTTTCTATTAATATATTTATCCAATATATTAATAGTGTTAGGTGGTAGAGTAGCTTTTGGTCTACCAAACTTAACACCTTTTTCTTTTGCTATTCTAATGCCTTCTGCTTGTCTTTGTTTAATATTAATCCTTTCGTTTTCAGCAACAAAACTAAGTACTTGTAATATAATCATCAACAACTTCTAAAACAATATGGTTTTTATTATGAACTATATAATTCACAATTTAAGTAGAATTTAGCTAAACAAAAATTTCATACATAGGAGAAAATATGAATATAAATATATAAAGAATGAATTTAAATGAATAGAAAATAATTAAGTCAAAATCATTGGAAATACTATTTGATACTTGAAAAAAGATTTATGAAGTCAATAGAATATGTTGAACTTCATAAAGATAATTTTGATGCCTTTTCTATGCACTTTTAATCCAATCAATTGAAATAATAAATAGAAATTCAGCTTTCAAATTCAAATTAATTTTATAATAAATTTTTACAAACCATAAATGTTTTTAAAGAACCCAGAATTGTAACTATCTTAATTGTTAGTTACAATTTTTTATTGCCTATTAATTAAACATTAGTGTATCAGTAATGTAATATGAATAATTTAAAATATTGGTGAAAAACTGTAATATATAATATCAAACCAAATTAAAATGCTTGACTTCGGTTGAATATCGAAATCAAGCATTATTGATATAAAATTATTTGTTTTAATTAGTTTTCATTTTCTGTTACAGTAAGCTTAGTAATTTCTTCGCTTATTGCTTCACATAGATTATTTTTTTCCATATTGTAAGCTTGTTTAACACAGTTATAAACAGCTGCAGCTTTACTACTTCCGTGTCCTTTAACAATTGTTTTAGAACATCCTAATAAAACAGCTCCACCATAGTTGTTATAATCCATAAAACTCTTAATATTCATTATATCTTTTTTTAGTAATAATGCTCCTAGTTTATTTTTAAAACTAGCCATAAAAGTAGATTTTAATAACTTTAATAATTCAAGACAAGCACCTTCGGTAGATTTAATTAGAACATTACCGCTAAATCCATCGCATACTACTAAATCGTAAGAACCACTTAATAAATCTCTACTTTCCATATTACCTACAAAGTTAACAGAAGGAGTTTCTTTTAATAATTGATATGTTTCTTTTCGAAGAAGATCACCTTTTTCTTCCTCAGTACCTACATTCAATAAAGCAGTTTTAGGGTTTTTAATGCCATAGGCTTTTTCCATATATAAACTACCCATAATAGCAAATTGTTGCAAATATAAAGGAGTACAATCAACATTGGCACCACTATCACAAACACCAACAATACCATGATTCATAGTTGGTAAAAGCGGACAAAAGGCAGGTCTTTTAACCCCTTTAATACGGCCGATTTTCATAACTGCCCCCGCAAGTATTGCACCTGTTGAGCCGATGCTAACTAAAGCATTAACTGATTCATCATTTTTAAGTAGTTCAAATGATTTGTATAAAGAACTATTTGTTTTATGTCGTATTGCATCAGTAGGCTTGTCGTTACAAGTTATTTCATCAGGGGCGTGTACAATAGAAACTCTTTTTTTATCATATTCAAGTTTGCTAAGTTCATCGTTAATTTTTGCCTCATCGCCAACAAAAATAATTTCAATATCGTCTATTTCGTTAATAGCTTTAATTGCCCCTTCTATATTTACAGTAGGACTTTTATCGCCACCTAAAGTGTCTACTAAGATTTTTATCATATAATGTTACCTCATTTCTAGTATATTTTATCACTAAAAAATAAATTAGTCAAATTTAACAAAAAGACAAATGCAAATATAGTGATATTTTAATATAGTTTGACAAATTTTGTCGTAAATGTTAAAATATATGTATCACTAAAATAAAAAGGATGGAAGGATTTATATGTTAATATTATTTACAGACACGGATACTGATACTACGCCAGAAATAGCGAAGGAATATGGCTATAATTTAATTAGTATGCCGTACTCAGTGGGGGGAAAAGAAATTTTCCCATATGAGGATTTTGAAGTTTTTGACTATCAACCCTTTTATGCGAAATTAAGAAAAGGTACAATACCTAGTACTTCAGGAATATCTCCAAGTAAGTATATGAATTATTTTGAACCACATTTTCAAAATGGTGATGATATTTTATATGTACATTTTTCTACACAATTAAGTGGTACGTTTAACGCAATGAATATTGCGGTGGATGAACTACTTGAAAAATATCCTGATCGTAAGTTTTATACAATTGATACCAAAGCTATTACAATTTGCAGTTTAAATATTGTAAGAGAAATTGGCGACTTATATAAGCAAGGCAAAACAATTGATGAAATTATGGATTGGGCAAAAGAAGAAGTCGATAAATTTGCAATATATTTTTACGCAGATGATTTGAAGTTCTTCCAAAGAAGCGGAAGAGTTAGTAATTTTAAAGCTATAGTAGGTGACTTTTTCGGTATAAAACCAATTATAAATATTGGTAGCGATGGTAAAATGGTATCTATTGGAAAAGGCAAAGGTCGAATAGGTGCTCTTAGAAAAATTATAAGTTACGTTGAAGAATTGCAAGAAGATATAAAAGATCATCGTGTTATCATTGGTCATACGGATGCATTAGAAATTGCCGAAATACTTGCAGAGATGTTAAGAGAAAAATTTGGACAAGATTTAAACATAGAATTTGTAATAGTAAACCCAACCGCAGGAAGTCATTGTGGGCCAGATGGAATTGGCGTTTCATTCCATGCAAAGCATAGGTAGTTAGTATGATAGAAGTAATCGAAGTTAAAACAAAAAAGCAAATTAGAGAGTTTATAAATTTTCCATTAAATTTATATAAAAATAATCCTTATTTTGTACCACCACTTTACATCGATGAAAAAAAGCTATTTAATAAAAACTACATATATAACGATCAAGCAGAAGCAGTTTATTATAATGCCTACCTAGATGGAAAAATTGTTGGCCGGATTAGTGGAATATTACAACATGCTAGTAATGAAAAATGGAATCAAAAACGCGTTAGATTTACTAGATTTGATTCTATAGATAATCAAGACGTCGCAAATGCTCTTTTTAGTAAAGTAGAAAACTGGGCAAAAGAACACCAAATGGAAGAAATAGTTGGACCTCTTGGTTTTTCAGATCTTGATAGAGAAGGCCTTTTAATTGAAGGCTTTGATGAACTTTCAACATTTGAAGAACAATATAATTATCCATACTATCAAAAACTTATAGAAAATTATGGATTTGTCAAAGAAGTCGATTGGCTTGAAAGAAAACTTAAAGCACCTAAGGTAATTGATGAAAGATTAGAACGAGTAAGTTCATATATGATGAAAAAATGCAAACTAAAATTTGTTGAAGTAAAAAGTACAAGACAATTTTTAAAACAATATAGTGATGCCTTATTTGAAATAATAGACACTACTTATGATAATTTATATCAAACTGTGCCATTTACCGATGCTATGAAAAAGATGATGATTGATAATTTTAAATTAATCATTAATATTAAATATGTTGCAACAATCGTAGATGAAAATAACCGTGTTGTATGTTTTGGAATATGTTTCCCATCAATTGCGAAGGCTTTACAAAAATCGGGTGGTAGACTTACAATACCAGCCATATTCAGACTTCTAAAAGCTTTGAAAAAACCTAATATTATTGATTTAGGTTTAATTGGTGTTCTACCTGAATATCAAATGAGGGGAATTAGTACTGCCATTATTGCCGCATTGCAAAAAATGATTTATGATGGAAACATTGAATATGCAGAAACTAATTTAAATCTTGAAACAAATAATAATATTCAAAACCAATGGAAAAACTTTGATGGTGAAATTCATAAAAGAAGAAGATCTTTTGTAAAGAGAATAAACTAAAAACTAATCCTGGATAAAATCCAGAATTAGTTTTTTATTTCACAAAAAAGTAATACTTTAGAAAAAATTAAACAAATCTTTCGACAAAGTTCACAAAACTATCACTTTAGTGTGCTATAATGCTAGTGAATGTATATGTTGGTGTCAATGCATATATATTCCATATATAAATCCTCTTTAATAGTGAAAAGTAACCACCTTAAATGGTTACTTTTCTTTTTTATTTAAGTTTATTAATTATATTGTTGTTGCCAAATATATATACGTGATCATGGGCTTTAAAAACATATTCAGCATTTGGAAAATTAACTTCGTTATTAGACAAAACTGCTATTACATTAATATTGAGTTTTCTGCGAACATTTAATTCTAAAAGATTTTTATCAATCCAACTTTTGGGAACTTCAACTTCGCATATACTATATAAACTTGATATTCTTAAATAATCTAATAAATTTTGGGCATCGCATTTTGTAGCAATTTTTTCAGCGATATCTTTTTCAGGATAAACTATTTCATTAGCGCCTGCCATTCGTAAAAATTTTGCTTGAATGTCACTATTAGCTTTTGAAATAATGTATTTCGCACCTAAATCTTTTAAATGAGAAGTTATTTCTAACGATGCTTGAAAATTTTGCCCTATTGCTACAATACACGCATGATAATTTGGAACCCCAAAATCTTTTAACGCAGCGATATTCATACAGTCAACAATATATATGTTTTCAAAATCATTTGACAAAGCATCAACGACTGATTTGTTAGAATCAACGATGCATACTTCATTACCCATTTCTTGTAACTTGTATGCTAAATGTTTTCCAAATTCACCAATACCAATAATTAAAAATGATTTCATATTAACCTACCAATACCTTTCCTTCTGGTTTTTCTAAATAAATATTTTCTGACTTTTTCAATAATAAATCAAACAGTGAGAATGCGCCCAATCTTCCAACATACATCAAAAATGTGAGTATTAATTTTGTGGCAACGCACGCATAACTAGATAATCCAAGTGATAAACCTACAGTATCAATACCTGAAATAACTTCAAATAATACACTTTCAAACATTACATTGGGTTCAATAGCACAAATAACAAGTGTTGAAATAATGGTTATAATCAAATATGCTAAAACCAATGCACTTGATTGTTTAACAATATTATTATTAACCCGTCTTTTAAATAAGACAATTTTATCTTTACCTCTAGCTAGGCTAACAAGGTTTGCGATGACAACAACTATTGTAGTTACTTTGACTCCACCAGCGGTTGATCCTGTAGATCCACCAATAAACATTAGTATCATTGTCAGTAGTTTTCCAGAACTTGTTAAATTGTTTAAATCTAGTGAATTGAAACCTGCAGTTCTTGGACTAACAGACAAGAATAGTGCATTCAGTATTTTCTCATTAAAAGGTAGATGTGTAAATTTGCCGGCATTACCAAAATTTGTAAATTCGAAAATAAAATAAAATATAGCGGGAACTAATATTATGATGCCATTAAATACTAGGACAATTTTAGAATGTAATTCGTATTTTTTGAATTTTAAACCATGGTCGAAGAAATCTGACCAAACAACAAAGCCTAATCCACCAAAAATAATTAATAGCATTATAGTTGATAGTACAATCCAATCACTTTGATAGTTAATGAGTGACACTCCAAATAAATCAAATCCAGCATTACAAAAGGCAGAAACAGAATGGAAAATACCAAAATATATGGCTTTGCCAATTTCCATATCAGAACTGAATCTAAGTGACAAAATGATTGCACCAACAATTTCACAAAAAAGAGTGACAAGAATAATTCGTTTTATTAGATTTGTAACGCCTGAAATTGAATAGCTTCCTGCAGATTGCATCAACACTGTTCTGTGATAAATGCCAATATTCTTTTTAAACATCATAAGTATAAGGCTTATAATTGTCATAAAACCAAGACCACCAATTTGAATTAGGACTAAAAGCACAATTTGACCAAATGTACTCCAATTAGTGGTAGGGAATGGTATTAATCCAGTTACACAAGTAGCAGATGTTGCGGCAAACATCGCGTCATACCATTCAATTTTTTCTGTAATATTTTTGGATATAGGTAAAAGCAATAATATTGTTCCAATTAAAATAGTAATAAAATATCCTAGAAACAATATACCTACAATCGAAAGATGGTGTTTTTTCATAAGGTATCAACCTCCATATTATTTATTTTTTACTTTTTCAATCGCAAAAACAATTGGTGGAACAATTAGTAATTGTATTAAAATACCAGGCCAGGCTTTAATAAATGCTCCTGATAAAAAGGCTTTAAAACCGAAAGATACATTAGAATTACCCAAAGCAATAAAGTACATTGTAATACCCCAAATAACTCTGCCAATCAACATTGCAATAATAAGTGTTAAATACATAACTAGCCAATTATTCATTTTTGTTTTTTGAAGTAATTTATAAATTATCCCTGAAACAAAACCATATGTTGCAAGTTCAAAAGACATGGCAATACCAGTGGGAAAGATTGGTGGCATTCCAAACATTACATGTCGTAGAAGGGGTGCACAAAATCCTACTACTAATCCATAGGGCCATCCAATAACAAATCCACATATGATAATAGGTAAATGCATAGGTAGTATCATTGAACCAATTGAAGGTATTTGGCCAGTGAAAAATGGTAGGACTAATGCTAGGGCAAGAAAAATACCTGATGTGCAAATATTAAAAATTGTTTTCTTTTCTGATTTCATATTGCCTCCTCCTATATAACTGAATAAATTATATAACAAAACTTGTCGTAAGTCAACTTTCATGAACTTGCAACATGTGTAGCAAATAAAATGCGTAAGCGCTTGCAAATATTATATGAAAATGGTATAATATGGTTGTTAAAAATTAATAATAGGTAAGGGAAAGGTGTGTAATTAAATGGCTTATATTAATTATTCTCGTGAATTGTTAGACAGATTCTGTATGGAAGCTTTCCAAAAATTTGGATTTACAGAACAAGAAAGTAGAATTATTTCTGATGTTTTATTAATGTCAGATGACTTTGGAATTGAATCACATGGTATGCAACGTTTAGTTCGTTATCACAAAGGTATTGAAAGTGGCCTTATCCATGTTGACGCAAAACCAGAAGTAGTATTTGAAACTCCTGTATCAGCAGTTATCGATGGTCATTCTGGAATGGGACAACTTCTTGGTCACTATGCAATGGAATTAGCAATCGAAAAGGCAAAAAAATCAGGTGTTGGTATTGTTTCAGTTCGCAATTCCAACCACTATGGTATAGCTGGATATTATGCTAGAATGGCTATGGATCAAGGATTAATTGGTTTTTCTTGTACAAACTCAGAAGCAATAATGGTTCCAACTTTTGGTAAAAAAGCAATGTTAGGTTCTAACCCAATTGCTTGCAGTGCTCCTGCAGAACCTTATCCTTTCTTCTTTGACGCATCAACAACAGTTGTAACACGTGGAAAATTAGAAATGTATAACAAAATGAATAAACCTATACCAACAGGTTGGGCTGTTAATAAAGAAGGTCAATCTTCAAATAGTGCTAGTGAAGTATTAGGTAATATTAAAGCACATGAAGGTGGCGGCATTGTTCCACTTGGTGGTGATACTGAACAACTTGGCGGTCATAAAGGTTATGGATATGGTATGCTTTGTGAATTATTCTCATCTATTTTATCACAAGGTATGACCTCTGCTCATACTATGCAAAATGGTTACTCAGGAATTTGTCATGGATTTATGGCAATCAACCCTGCTTTCTTTGGCGATCCAAATGAAATTAAAGCTCATTTCAGTGAATATTTAACTGAACTTAGAGAAAGCCCTAAAGCTAATGGCGCAACAAGAATTTACACTCATGGCGAAAAAGAAATGGAAGCAATCAAAAAGGTTAGAGAAAACGGTATTCCAGTAAATGAAAATACAGTAAAAGAAATGATTGCAATGGCAGAATATTTAGGTATGGACGTTAAAGCATACTTTGGCGATTTCAAACCAAGCGATAGCAATTTCAAGAGTAGTTACTAAAATAAAGGAGAAAGAAAATGGCAGAAAAAACAGTATATGAAAGAAGTCTTGAACTTCATGAAAAAAATCATGGTAAAGTAGAAGTAATTTCAAAAGTAAAAGTTGAAAATCGTGAAGATTTATCATTAGCATATACACCAGGTGTTGCGGAACCATGTCGTAAAATTCATGCTAACCCTGATGATGTATATAAATATACAGCAAAAGGTAATTTAGTAGCAGTTGTATCAGATGGTACAGCAGTATTAGGTTTAGGAGATATTGGCCCTCTAGCAGGTATGCCTGTAATGGAAGGTAAATCAATTCTATTTAAAGAATTCGCCAATGTAGATGCATTCCCAATTTGTTTAGATACAAAAGATGTAGATGAGATTGTTGAAACAGTAAAGAGAATTGCTCCTTGTTTTGGTGGTATAAACCTAGAAGATATATCAGCTCCACGTTGCTTTGAAGTTGAAGCGCGTTTGAAAAAAGAATTAGATATACCTGTATTCCATGATGACCAACATGGTACAGCAATCGTAGTATGTGCTGGCTTAATCAATGCTTTAAAAGTTGTTGGTAAGAAAATGGAAGATATTAGAGTTGTTATTAATGGTGCTGGTAGTGCTGGTATTTCAATTTGTAAATTAATCTTACAATTTGGTGTTGGCGATGTAGTTCTTGTTGATAGACAAGGTGCATTATGCCCTGGTGAAGAATGGATGAATCCCGCCCAAAAAGCAATGGCAGAAGTAACAAATAAAGATCATCAAAGAGGTTTATTAGCAGAAATCATCAAAAATAAAGATGTATTCATCGGTGTATCTGCACCAAATCTTGTTACTGCCGAAATGGTAAAAACAATGGCAAAAGATCCAATTATTTTTGCTATGGCTAACCCTACTCCAGAAATTATGCCAGATGTTGCTAAAGCAGGTGGCGCTAGAGTAGTTGCAACAGGTCGTTCAGATTTCCCTAACCAAATTAACAATGTATTAGTATTCCCTGGTATATTTAGAGGTGCTTTAGATGTTAGAGCTACAGACATCACTGAAGAAATGAAATTAGCCGCAAGCCGTGCTATCGCTTCATTAATCACACCTGAAGAATTAAATGAAGAATACATTATCCCTTCTCCTTTTGACAAACGAGTTTGCTCAGTAGTTGCAAAAGAAGTTGGAAGAGTTGCTCGCGAACAAGGTATCGCAAAGGCTTAATAAAAAAATAAAATGTGCAATCAGTTGGTTGCACATTTTGTAAAAAAGAAAGGAATAAAAAATGGCTGAATTTAAATTACCATATTATAAAGGACATATTGATTGCACAATACCTGATGAACTTGTTGCGGGGGTACTTGTATCAAAAACTGAAAGTTACGTACCTACAATGTCTGAACAAGAATTAGTTAGAGATGCACTTAATAATCCAATTAATTCATTACCACTTTGCGAACTTGCAAAATCTAAAAAACATATAGTAATAATCTCAAGTGACCATACAAGACCAGTACCAAGTCATATAACTATGCCTATTTTATTAGAAGAAATTCGAAAATATAATAAAGATGTTAAAATAACTATTCTTATAGCAACAGGTATGCATAGACCAACAACTCATGAAGAATTGGTTAATAAGTATGGTGAAAAAATTGTAAAAGAAGAAGAAATAGTAATCCATAATGCATATGAAGATTCAGATATGACATTTAAAGGAATTCTACCATCTGGTGGAGAATTATGGGTGAATAAATTAGTAGATGAAGCAGATTTATTAATAAGTGAAGGCTTTATAGAACCCCACTTCTTTGCAGGATTTTCCGGTGGTAGAAAATCAGTATTACCAGGTATAGCATCTAAAAAGACTGTACTATGGAATCATAATGCTAAATTTATTGCAAATAAGAATTCAAGAGCAGGTAACTTAGAAGATAACCCTATTCATAAAGATATGCTTTTTGCCGCAAAGCAAGTTAAACTTGCTTTCATCTTAAACGTTGTAATCAATGGTGAAAAGAAAATAATAAAAGCTTTTGCGGGTGACTTAGAACAAGCACACAAACATGGTTGTGAATTAGTGAAAGAAATCGCTCAAGTTAAACCAATATATTCGGACATTGTTATAACAACAAATGGAGGATATCCACTTGATCAAAATATATATCAGACCGTAAAGGGTATGACGGCTGGTGAAGCTTGTGTAAATAAAGGTGGTGTAATAATAATCTGTTCATCTTGTGCTGATGGAACTGGTGGTGATTTCTTTTATAAACTACTTGCCGATAATCCTTCAGCTGAAGTAGCATATCAAAAGTTAAATGATGTTGATCCTAAAGATACTGAGTTTGACCAATGGGAAGCACAAATATTAGCTAGAATTCTTTGCAAAGCAAATGTTATAATAGTTTCAGATAAGTGTGATCCAAAAATAATTACATCAATGCATATTAAACATGCTTATACTTTAGAAGAAGCTTTAGAAAAAGCCCGTTCAATAGTGGGTAAAGATAAAAAAATAACAGTAATCCCTGATGGAATAAGTGTAATATTTTAATAAAAGGTTTGACAAAATATAACATTTTTGTTATAATATATAAGAATCATTGAGGGAGTAGTAAGCGTCATAATAACGTAGCAAGTCAACATACTGACTATATAAAGTAGTCTGGCTTGGTTTAAATTACGAGACTCATGTATAACTTAATTGTTATACATGAGTTATTTTTTATATTTTCATAACAAAAAGGTGATAATTAAAAATGGAATGGAGTATAGGATTTTTTATAGTAAGTATTGCACTTGGAATAAGCCTTGCTATGGATGCTTTTTCAGTATCATTAGCAAATGGTTTAAATGAACCAAATATGAAAGCAAGACATATGTGTATGATTGCGGGAGTGTTTGCTTTCTTCCAAGCATTGATGCCAATGTTAGGTTGGTTTTGTGTATATTTTTTCGTAACTCAATTTAAGATGTTTCAACCTTTTATCCCTTGGATTGCTTTAACACTACTTTTATTCATTGGAATAAAAATGCTAGTTGAGGGAATTAAAGATAAAGATGGTGAAGAAGATGAAAAAAAATATCATCATTTAACTTTTAAAGTATTATTAGTACAAGGCATTGCAACATCAATAGATGCGCTATCAGTTGGTTTTACTTTTGTTGAAGAAGGATATAACTGGTTAGGCTCATTTGTTTGCTCATTGATAATATCGGTTGTTACATTTGGAATATGTATAACAGGCGTATTACTAGGTAAAAAATTTGGAACAAAGCTTGCTGGAAAAGCAACAATTTTAGGGGGAACAATTTTAATTATCATAGGAATAGTAATTTTTGTAAAAGGAATGGGCTTTTTACCATTCTTAAAATAGGAGGATTTAAATGTTTATATCAATAGTTTTATTTATAATCGGATTAGTATTATTAATATTTTGTGGCGATTGGTTTGTTGATGGGGCAACAGGAATCGCTAGAAAATTTCATATCCCAGAATTAATAATTGGTGCAACCGTTGTTTCAATTGGTACAACGTTACCAGAAGTAATGGTATCTGCCGATGCCGCAATCAAAGGTCAAGGTGCAACAGCCTATGGAAATGCAATAGGATCAATTATTTGTAATACAGCTTTAATACTTGCAATAACAATTGCGGTAAAACCATCAAAAGTTGACAAAAAAAGTTTGAAAACTCCTGTAATTTTCTTCTTTGTTGCAGCTTTAATCTATGTATTAAATGCATACATATTTAAACGTTTCTCATTAGCTTCAGGAATAGTTTTACTTTCAGTATTTGTAATATATATGATTTACACAGTAATCACAACCAAAAAGCGAATGACTCAAGAAGTAAAAACAACTGAACCTGCAGAAGAGAATCAAAACGAAGAAGAAGAGGAAGAAAAGGAAAAGAAAGAAAAACCAGTTTGGCAAAACATATTATTATTAGTTGTTGGGGCAATAGGTATTGCATTTGGTGCTAATCTATTAGTTGATAATGGTGTAATCATTGCGGGGGCAATGGGAGTACCTGAATCAGTAATTGCTTTAACAATGATAGCTTTAGGAACATCGCTTCCTGAACTTGTTACAGCTATTACTTCACTAGTTAAGGGACATGGTTCTCTTTCGTTAGGAAATATCATTGGTGCTAACTTCTTTAATTTAGTTTTAGTAAGCGGTATTTCAACAACACTTTCTCCATTTGATTTACCAGTTGAAAAAACAATTGGAGGTTTAAACGCTTCTTTAGTTGTTGATTTACCATTAATGATAATAGTTATGTTAATCGTAACAATACCTGCTTTAATTAAGGGAAAATTAACTAGAGCACAAGGAATAATATTACTAGTTTTATATGCTAGTTTCTTAGTTTTCCAATTTTTAATTTAATAAAAAAAAGATAAATTTTGTCATTTTTGTTGACATATAGAAATAAAAATTGATATAATAAAAATGTTAGATGGGATATGTAAAAGTATTTATATAACGAAAATTAAGGGGATAAAATTGAAGGCAGTAAGTAAAAAACTAATAAAAAAATTACAAAATCGTGATGCAGATGCCTTTCGAATAATATTTGATTATTACTCAAGTAAGATATATTATCTTGCACTAAAATATACACAGAATATTGATGATTCTAATGATTGTGTACAGGAGGTATTTTTAAGAATACTAAATCATATTCAAGATTTCAATATTCAAAAAGCAAATTTTGGTACATGGGTATATACAATAACAATGAATTATTTGAAAGATAAGATGAAATGCGATTGTAGGAGAAAAAAGGTATATTGTTTAGATAACGATACAGTATACGAAATGGGAGTAAGTAGTGATATACATACTAATATTCAATTAAGTGAGATTGAAAAAGCGGTTGGGGAAGAGTCATACCAAATATTATTGTTGAAGGTAGGACTTCATATGACTTTCGACGAAATAAGTCGAGAACTTGGAGAAACACCAAGTAAAATAAAAAGAATTTATTATAGTGCGTACGAGAAAGCAAGAGAATATGTAAAGCGGGGGGATATGAATGAAAAAAGTAGATAACGAAATCCAAAAAGAACTTTCTTACAACTATCATACAGCTTTTGAAGCTGATCGCGTCATTAACATGACTGAATATTTTGATGAACCACCAAAAAAATCTAATCCATTTGCAAAATTAAGTCCATCAATATGCGTAGTAGCATTTACAGCTATTGTACTTATGGTAAGTGTGTTATCCATTTACTTGTTTAATGGTAGAAAAATTTTAGTAAACACTAAATATGAAAAAGATGATTGGGAAAAATTAGAACAAATTAGTAAGCTTTATTACTATGATTTGTTTGATAAATATAACAATATTAATCACTATCCAATTTTTGTAACTAGTATAGACCAGGAAGCTATGATAGCTATATTTACTAGCAATGAAAATGATGGTTCTACTAAAATTTATTATGATTATCATTTAATTGGAACTAGTACCCCGTTAGTAGTTACTTTAACAGTTAATGATAATACATATAACATTAATGGTGATAATTCTGTAGGTTATATCCAAACTTTTGAAAAAAATGAGGATATAAAACTCAATATTTCCATTGAATGCAATGGTAAAAAATCAACATTTATTATCGAAAAATAGAAAAAAATAAAAATTTTTAAACTTTTTTTAAAAAAAGCGGACAAAATTTGCACCTTCGTCGTATAAATATATGGAGGGTGCAAATTTTTAGTTTTTTTAGGAGGAAGTAAACAGCAATGAAAAAGGCAATAGCATTTGTAGTAATGGCTATCGCACTAATCTGCATGATAACTACAATACATCATTATACGTATAATAATGTATACTACGAAACAAGTAAAAGATACGAAACAATGTCACTAGAAAAGGGGGAAGTGGCATCGGATATTATCGATGATGATGTTGTAGTCCGTGTTAAAGTAGATTATGGGGGTAATCTTTTTGAAGCAATTGAAGGAATTCAAAATCAGCATTTGAAAGATATCAATGATGATTCAACTAATGAAGAAGTCGTAGAAGCAAGACGAAAGATGCGTCAAGCAATGCGTGAATTTCATTTAAGTACAAATTATCAAAGATTAGAAACATTGAATCTAACAAATTATGAATCAGTATATGTTTCTACATATAGTCCGTACATTGAATATACATATAGCGCTACGGACTTTGTAAAAAATAAAAATACTATACTATCTAGTATATCGGCAAATCGGGGGGTTGAATCGGTATATGTAGCTGATGGTACAGTAGATTATAAAGAACAAATGGCAGGAGCAATTAGACATGCTGGTATGTCAGATGTGGTTCTAAATAGAACATATACAGGATCGGGGGTAGTTGTTGGAGTATTAGAGCCTGGCATTATAGATAAAAATTTCGCCGGGTTAGAGGGCACAAATTATAAAATAAAAAAACAATTTCTTCTTGATAACACGGTAGATGATCATACTACATATATGGCAACATATATAGCTGGTAAAAATGGAATAGCTCCAAATGCAAAAATTTTAAGCATAAGTTTGAATGGATCAGTAGTTAATGAAATCGATTGGATGGTTGATAATGATGTCGATATCATTAACATGAGTTTTTGTGAATCTACACCAACAGGAGTTTATTCATCAGAATCCGCATATGTTGACTACATTGCTTATACAGAAAAGGTTGTAATGATTGCTGCTGCAGGTAACGATAGCGGAAATGGGGGAACTGGCTATCTAGGGAATCCTGCTTTAGCTCTAAATGCAATAACAGTTGGAAGTACTAATCATTTTAATGATGCAGTTGCAAGTTTTTCATCGCATGTTGTTGCTGACTACTCATCAGACAAACCAACACTTTGTGTTGTTGGGCAAGGGGTATTAATACCTGATGCGGGGGGAATCGCTATGAGTGGTACTAGTGCTAGTGCTGCAGTCGTTTCTGGAATTAGTGCACTTCTCCTAGAACAAACACCGGGGTTTAAATTGTATCCAGCAAGACTTAGAGCATATTTAGTAGCTCATTGTAAAAGACTCGATGGATACGAATATACACCATCTAGACCTATTAATGAATATCTTGGTGCAGGTACATTGGATTTATTATTTAAAAATAGTCATAGAAAAGTTCATTGTACTGAAACATATTGTAGACCTGAAGATACAGATGAATATTTTTTCAATTTTCATGTATCTTTAAATAAAGGGGAAAAACTTAGATTTGCCGTAAGTTGGTTAGCAAAAGCAACAGGTAATGTAGGAGAAACCGTATACGGCGACTATGATTTGAAATTGGTAAGAGAAGGCACAATAGTTGAAACATCTAATTCGGTAAGGTCTAATGTTGAAGTCCTTGAATGGGTCGCTCCTAGTAGCAAATACTATTATTTGAGGATAATAAAATACGGGGATTGGATATATAATGAGCCTTATTTAATGGCTGATGAATTATCTTATTGCTTCTGGATTGATAGCGCAGAAAGTTAAAAAATGATTTTGGATTCGAGAATGAACACTAATGTAAAGACTGAAATATTAAATTATAAATAAAAATTTTCCAGCAAAAACTGAAGTGTTTGAAAAGACTGTCGATAGACAGCCTTTTTCTTTTCTACTTAAAGTTAAATATTTTCTTGCAATAATTGTAAAAATATGTTAAAATGATGTTGTAAATAAAATACTTGTTAAGTTTGTAGTGGGGGAACACTCTTAAAAAATATCATATGATTGTAACCTCCCTATTTATAGAGAGGTTTTGTTTTTTAAAATAATATGATAATGAAAAATATGGGAGGAAAAATAATATAATTATATTTGTATTATATATTTAATAATGAGAAAAATTGTTATAATAACGTTTTGTTTTATAGGTGTACTTTTGGCATTCTATTTAGGAAAATGCATAGGTTCTTGGCCTAACTCTAAAGAAACGATAAGTGCAGTTGAAAAAGATAGTGGACTAAAAATTCCATCTGATGGCAAAGTAGTTTTTACTATTTCTGATAATGTATTTATGCATGGAAGACTTGGACAATATACTGCCATATCGTTCAATGATAAACCGGAAGAATTCCTTTCTTCAAATAATTTTTCAAGTGAATTACCAAGTGATTTTCAGAAACAATTTTTAGAGGGATTTGAAAGTTGTTATACAATAAAAAGAGAAGATGTTATGGATAAATTTTATTCTGATTTTGAAGAAGAAGATTATTATCTATATCTTGAAAATAAAAGTGTCTTCTTTGTATATGATAGCGATAGAAAACTTTTAATGGTATTAAGCGCAGTAATTTAATATTTAAGTTTTCAATAAACTTACCATAATTGTAATGTTCATAAAATGTTAAGAACATTTTTAGAAAGCAAACAAAAAAGCCAAAGTTTTACTTTAGCCTTTTTTTAACGATTATTTTGTACCCTTTAATATACTTTCTCCCGCAATTCCAGATGAAGTAATATCACGGTTGTTCAGTATTTCATCGATTAAACTATTTGATAATAGGCCTTTTTCTAATACAATTTCTTTAATAGTTTTATTTTCTTTCATTGCCTCATTAACAATACTACAAGCAGTATCATATCCAATATGAGGAGTAAGAGCAGTAATTAGGAAAACACTATTATCAATGTGATATTTCAAGTTAGGATTTACTTTTAAATCGGTTATAGCAAGATTATTGAATGTTCTTGCGGCACGACGTAAAGTAGTTATCTCTTCAAATAAAGACATTAAAATTAATGGTTCAAAGACATTTAGTTCTAATTGACCAGCTTCAATTGCTTTTGTGACAGTAACATCTAATCCCATGACGTAGAAGCATACTTGGTTAACAACTTCAGGTATTACTGGATTAAATTTACCAGGCATAATAGAAGAGCCAGGTTGAACGTTAGGTAAAATAATCTCATTAAAGCCATTTGGACCACTACTTGCCATAAGTCTTAAGTCACTTGCAGTTTTTGATAGATCAATAGCAAGCAATTTTAGCATACTACTTGCATAGCCGAATGCATCTAAATTTCTTGTAGCATCTATTAGGTTTTTAGCGATTCTTACATCTTCACCTGAAAATTTAGAAAGGTGTAAGATAACTTTTTTACAATATTTTTCATTAGCATTTAAGCCAGTACCAATGGCAGTACCACCTAAATTTACTTCTAATAAAGCATCAATTGCTGTATCAATTCTTTTTATGTCTCGATTTAAAGCACTAGCATAAGCATAGAATTCTTGACCTAAAGTAATTGGTAATGCTTCTTGTAAATGGGTTCTACCAGTTTTAATAACATCTTTAAATTCTTCGGCTTTATCTAAATATGAATTATATAATTTTTTTAATTCAACTTGTAATTTCTTTAATTGTTTTACCACCGCAATTTTTCCGGCCGTTTGAATTACATCACTAGTAGATTGACCAAAATTAACATGATCATTAGGGTGAACAAAATCATAGTCACCTTTTCTACCACCAAGAAGTTCGTTTGCACGATTAGCAATGACTTCATTAGCATTCATGTTAATACTAGTTCCAGCTCCACCTTGGATTAGATCAGTTACAAACTGGCCATGTAAGCGTCCATTAAGTATTTCATCACAAGCTAGCATAATTGCTTTACCAACTTTTTCACTGATGTTCCCCGCATCAATATTAGCTTTTGCGGCAGCCTTTTTTACTATGGCTAGAGCCTTAATTAATTGTCTACATATACCACGTTTAGTTATTTCAAAATTTTCTTTTCCTCTTAGGGTTTCTATACCATAGTATGCTTCAGCTGGTACTTGGCGTTCACCTAAAGAGTCTCTTTCTATTCGATATCTCATATATATTCTCCTCAGTAATATGTTATATTAGCGATAATTCATTTTAATATTTGCTACATATATAATATCACACTTTGCAAAAAATAGCAATTATATTTTACTATAAAATTAAATGATATATTTTTACGCTTTTTGCATAAGTTGTATTAAGGTGGTAAATGTGAAATTACAAGTAAGACATTGTGATAGATTAAAAGGAAATATCAAAGTAAGTGGTTCAAAAAATGCAAGTTTAGCCTTAATGGCATGTTGTCTTTTAACTAATGAAGAGATTGTATTAGAAAACTTCCCTAATATTTTAGACACTAAAAATATGTTGAAGATTTTAAAAGAAATAGGTGTAAAGTCAAAATACAATGTCTTTAAAAAAACACTAAAACTCAAGACTATCAAAATAATACCTAATCTTATTACTAAAAATATGAAAAAGCTTAGAGCTTCTTATTATGTTATGGGAGGCCTTGTTTCAAATAGATTAAATTTTGAAAGTTTGTATCCTGGTGGATGTTCTTTTATGAATCGGCCAATAGATTATCATTTAAATGCATTTGAAAAACTAGGATATGAAATAGAAAAAAGTGAAGAGTGTATAAAATTCAAAACATCGGATATTAGTGATTTTCCCATAGAAATAAAATTAGAAAAACCATCGATTGGTGCTACTATTAATATTTTAATTGCAAGCGTTAAAAGATTTAACAAAACAATAATATATAATCCTGCTTTAGAACCTGAAGTAATACAAGTAATAGAATTACTAAATAAAATGGGGGCATTTATAAAATATGACAATCAGAAGATAATTATTAAAGGGGTTGAAAGATTACATGGTACAACGTTTAAAATAATGCCAGATAGAATTGAAGCAGGTAGTTACTTGTTGCTAGGGCTTGCTCATCCAACTTCCAAAATAACTTTAACTAATGTCGAAAGCAAATATTTAGAAGAGGTCTTAACTGTTATAAGAAAGATGGGAGGATTAATAAATATTAAAAATCAAAGTATAGAACTAATTAGTCCAACTAAACTTAATGCAATTGATGTAGTAATAGATATATATCCTTCTTTTCCAACTGATTTACAACAAATATTAACTGTTGTATGTACAAAAGCAGAAGAAACTTCAACAATCACTGATAATATATATGTTGGACGTTTTTCACAAGTAAAGGAATTAAAAAAAGCAGGCTGTACAATTGATACACTGGACAATAAAATAGTAATTAATCCAACTAATTTAAGTGGAACAACTCTTGAGGCTCAAGATTTAAGGTGTGGATTTGCTTGTATAGTAATTGGTAGCATTGCAAATAATGTAACAGTAATTGAAAAAAGTGAAAATATTTTTAGGGGTTATGAAAAAATATTAACAAAGCTTAGAAAAATTGGTATTCCTATCAAAAAAATTGAATAAAAGTAATTTATATGGTATAATAAACACAATTAAAGAAAGAGGGAATAAAGATGAATGAGGCTATAAAATTTATTTTCATAGGTATAGATGTATTAACACTTATATGCATGATTTTTTATCTGATAAGAGGATTTAAAAAAGGAACTTTAAAATCAATAGCAGATATAGTTATTAAGTTAATATTGCTTATCTTATCTTTTGTTATTGCAAAACCTCTCGCAACAAAATTAGTTGGTTCAAAAATCAGTTTCATAACAGGAGATCAAACAGTTAATGAATTTGTTAAAACTCAAGTAGCAAATTCAATGTTTGATGGAAACACTGAGCAAATGACTTCAACTGGATTAGATGTAATGACCGAAGATATCTTGCTATCAGTGGTTCAACTTCTTATTACTGTGATTTTATCATTCTTTTTATTAGTTGTTGTTGGCAACATCATAAGAATGATAGTTTCGGGTGTTATTGGTAAAAAGTTTGACGCAAAACCTAGCTTAACTAGTAGATTATGTGGAATGTTAATAAGTTTTTGTGGCTTTCTAGTATTCTTTTATTTCTTATTATTACCACTATATGGAATAGAAGAAATTGCTCAAAAAACTTTAAATGAAGTATCTTCTGTTAGTACCGAATATTCAGCACCATCAGCTGCAATAAATGATGCTTCTTCTTCATCGATAATTTATAAAGTAACTACTTCAATTGGAAAATCAAAAGATGGTTATTTTGCCCTCCCTGCAAAACGTTTTGGTAGTTCTACTAAAATTAAAATAGGCGATGGCGAGATAAACGTAATTAAGGATTTAGATCCAATTATGCCTAATTTGGGTAGATTTGTTCAAATAAAAGAGGATTTAGATAACGCTAGTGATAAAAATGAAAAAGTAGATGCATTTAAGAAAAGCGATATTGAAATAATGATTAATTGTCTCAGCAATAGTACAATAATATCAACTTTATATAAACCAGTTATTGGAATGCTTGAAAGTAACCAAGGTAACGAAATTATTAAAAGATATAACTTTGATTTTGAAAAACTAAAGAATATCAATATAAATGAAGATATCAAAAAAACTAAAAACTTTTTTGAAACTGTATATGACTTATTACAAGCAATGGATTTAGAAAAAATTGATGATGTCCAAACACTATTGAACGACGAAGAAGTAACTAACAAGTTATCAGAGGCCTTAAAACTTTCAAATGATTCTCAATTATTTAAGGAGTGCTTTCCTAAAATTGTATATTATCACTTACAAGAATCTTTAACTGATTCTGATTATGCCTTCTTAAAAGATGTTATTACTTTAGAATATGTTGAAAATTATTTGCCACTTGATATTGCTACACTATGTGAAATATATAATCTTATCAACCAATCAAAGATTTTTTATAAAGATGAAGAAGGTAATTACGTTTTAATCGATGTTAACGTTCCTGGCAATCGTGAAAAAGTAGAAAATTTTATCGACAAATGTTTAGACCTTAAAATTGTTGAAGGTAATGGAGGAATAATATTTAAAGCAATAGTTAACATTACCGATTTAAGCAAATACATTGAATATGAAGATAGCACTACACAAATTGATTTTGAAAAAGAAAAACCATTACTAAAAAATGTAATACTAGATATTTTCGTAATTGGTAACGAAATTAAAGACATTACTGTTGATATTAGTAGTTTAAGTGACTATGAAGAAATTTCAAAAAAATTTGCAATGTTATTAGATGACATGCAAAAATGTGAAATAACTAAACCATATGTTTTTACGATTGTTGATGCAATCATAAAAAATGCAGGATATGAACTATTATTTACTGAAAATGAAAAAAATCAAATAATCAGTAACACTTTCACGGCTGAATTTGCAACATTGTTTAATATTATTAAAGAAGCAGAAACAATTTTTGGTAGTGATCCTTTAGAAAATAATATTGACGTAAGTAAATTAGAAGGAAGTCAAGTTTCAGCATTAATGAAAAAAGCAAGCACTTCAGTTATTTCTTCAAGAATAGTTGGAACTATTCTTACTAAGGCTTTAGGCCCTGATGGATTAGATATAAATCCAGTTGATGAAAATGGTAATGTAAAATATGATTTTTCAACTAGTGAAAATATCTACAAATATTCTGATACAGTTGGAAATATGATAGATGTAGCAAATGCCCTAGAAAAAGTTAACAGTACATTAAATAGTGTTGAAGATATTGATATAAATGAATTAGCCTCTTCTCTTGAAAAATTAGATGAAGTATCAAACAATACTGAGTTGTTAAATGATATGGTTCATACAATTTGCAATAATAATGATTTAATCATTGATGAAAATGTTGACTGGAAGAAAGAGTCTGAAGTTGTAAAAGAAATATTAAATGATTACAAAAACTCTGAAGATAAAGAAAACTATAGCATTAGTGATAATACTGAGTTGTTAAAGAAATTACAAGATACAGAAGTTGCGGTAGACATATTAAAATATTTTGGTATAACTAAATGAAAAACGAGTAGAAATACTCGTTTTTTGACATTGTCTTATATTTTTACATAAAAAAACAAAAAAACAACGTGTTAGACATTGTTATACAATAAAATACAAATTATTTGTGATAAAAATGAGCTAATTTGTATTTTATTAAAAATAGAATTGACACAGTAAAAAAATTAATATATAATCAAAGTGGGTTTAAAATAAATGAACCCATATTAGTACACTATATCATATGAGGGAGGGGAATAAAGTATGAAAAGTGTTAAAAAACTTATGCTTGCAATTGTATTTGCAATGATTATCAGTTTGGGGCTATTTTCTAGCACATTGAGTGCAAAAGCTGAATCTGCTAATGCAATTGAACAAATGACACCTTGGATTTTGACTTTTGATAACGGACAGATAGTACATATAAAAAAAGAAAACCAACAATACATTGAGGTTGCATCTAATAGTATATCTGTAACATATATGGATACTACAGGTGAAACATCTGGTGGTTATTTTGAAATTTGGGTTCCAGATATTGGTGTAGTTCCAGAAAGACCAATTAGTGATACAATATATCTTGAAAACGGCCAAACTCAAACATTTGATTTAGGCGGCACTGTTACTTTTAGATATAAAACAGGCGATGATACAAGTTATTATGGTGGATTTACTTCAGTAAGTATGTATATATCTCGTTCTATTATAACATCAGATAGAATCAGCACTAATTATGTTGAAGGTCAATATGTATATGAAAGAGTAGACTTCTGTGAATGGGATACTTTCAGATATGGTGACCAATATCTATATAGCATCTTAAGAAATTTAAGAACTGGTGAAGTTAAAACTCAAAGTGATTTCTGTTTCTGGTATGTAGAAGAACCTGGAGAATATGAATTAGAAATTCAAAATAAATTTAGAAATGAATCAAGAACTTGGTATTTTATTATTGAAAAGAATTCTTCATTTATCACATTAGAGAATTGGAATAATCAAGTTATAACACCATTAAATAATTGTGATTATACTTGGGCAGGCGTAAAAGTAAGCTATCCTACTAATTTAGGAATATCTAATATTAGTTATGAATATCAAGCATTTGATTCAGCGTATGTTGAAAAAGGAACTGTAGATAATGAATTTATATTCTGGAGAAAAGGCCAATACAAAGTTACAGTAACAACAAGTGATGGAAAAGTTTGTAGCAAATTCTTCACTATAACTAATTTTGATATTTTATGTGATCCACAAGGTGCATCTACATATGGTACAGAAGTATTACAAAACGGTGGTGAATATGGTGGAACAACTCTTTCTGTAGGTTATACAAGATGCTTATTCTTAGATGGTAATGCACCAAGTCAATCAAGACTTAAATATAACTTTACATCTAGTAACAACGATATAGCAACAGTTAGTGAATATGGAACTGTTACTGCAAAACAAGCGGGTGTTGTTATCATTACTTGTACATTAAAGAGTAATCCAACAATTGTTTCAAAAATTGTTTTAATAGTTAGACCATAAAGTAATAATACAAGGTATGAACTTGATAAAGGTTCATGCCTTTTTTTGACATTACGGAATAAATATTTAATATTATTCATATGCTTTTTATGGCAAGTATTTATATTTTTTATGGTTAATGAAATTTTCCTATTTATATTAGCAATAAATAAACAAAAATAGCTTTTGTTTATCGACTATTTTTTCAAATATTTGCCAAATTATCAGTTCATAGTTAAAAACGCTTGCAAAAAAATTAGATTTTTGGTAAAATAAGTAAGTAAAGTCATGAAAAAAAGAGGTGAAAAATGATGGATTTTAATCAAATTTTACTATTCGCTGGTTTGGGATTACTAGTGTTAGTAATTTTGTTCGCACTTTGGGGCTTTCTTGGAGGCTTAAAGAGAGAACTTAAGTGTATCGCCGTTTTCATTGTTTTACTAGTTTTATTTTGGTTAGTATTCGGAGATGAGGCAACGTTATTAAACGCTAAATATGGCCAATCTATTGCGAAAGCAATGAATATTAACGATAATTCTATTACAACTGTTTGGGATGCAATTTTAGCATATGCTAGATTGAATATTCCTAATGGTAAAGTATTACTAGTTGAAGGAAAGGAAACGTACACGCTTTTCTATGCTGTGGTTTCTTGCTTAGCACGTGCTATCGGTTTGATAGTAGGTACTATTGCGGTAGTGGTTATTTGCCCAATAATAAGATTAATTACACATATTATTGGCTTAATCATTAATGGTTCAAAGAAACGTAAAGCATTAGCAAAAGCTGCTGCTGGAAGTGAAACTGAAGCTGGAGTTGAAGAAACAGAAGAAAAAGACTCAGAACAAGTTGTAATGACTAGCAGTGAAAAAGGTGTTGATGAAGCGGTAATCGTAAAAGAAGCAAACGAAATACCACAAAAGCCAAAAGGTAAGAGACGTTGGTGGGGTGCTTTCGCTGCAACCTTAAAGGGTATTTTCTTAATTATCGTATTGTTTACACCAATTTCTGGTTTATGTAATGTTCTTAACACTGCAACACCTGAGACACAAGCTATGCTTGATGATTTAGCAAGTGGTAAAGATAACAAAAAGAACACTGCAAATTCTGATAGTGCTATTGATATGTTATTTGAATTTTCAAAAGCATATGAAAATAGTGGTATTGGAAAATTTGTTGAAGGTTCAAGTTATTTCTTTGGTAAATCATTTAGCGAAAGCATGTTCAATAATATAACAAGAATAGAAACAAAGAACCAAATATTAAATTTAGGAGATGAACTAAGTACATTAGTAAAAGCCACTAATGAATTAAACGGAAAGACTGATGTAGAATCATTAACTGATGAAGAAGTAGCGCGAGTTATGGATGCATTAAAGAATTCTAAATTATTAGTTGAAGTTATGCCTGTTGCTGTAGAATATGCATACGAAATTGATGATATTAAGAAACTTATTAGTGATGCTAATCAAGCTGCCGCATTCTTAGATTTACGTTACAATAATTGGAAATCAGACTTATCAATTATTTTAGACACTGTAAAAGAAGCATACAAGTTAGATATATTCCCACTAAAAGACTTCAATTACTTAACAATGGATTCAGATCAATTAAGAAAAGCATTAAATGTTTTCTCTAGCGCTGAAGTATCTGGAAAAGCTTTAGAAATCGCATCTAATGTTGCAACTGAACTTGACGTTGTTAAAGAAAAAGTTGGAGATATAACTATCAGTAACTTACTTACAATTGACTGGGCAAAAGAAATCAATACACTTGTAGATGCTTATGAATTATTCCAAAAATTCGGTATTGATACATTCAAAGATTTTGATTTTAATGCGTTCATTAAAGAAGTTCTTAATACTGAAACTGAGAAAAACACTGCATTTGAATTAGTAGATAAAGTTCTTGATTTACAAATTCTTGAAACTGCTCTAGTTCCTACTGCTGTTAGATTCTTATCAAAACAAGAAAAATTTAGTGAGATTTTAGCAGACGCTAATCAAACAAATGAATTTGCTGAATTAGGTAAGGTAGTTTCAATTAATGATATTAGAACATTAGTACATTCCGCAAAACTTGCAACTAATGCAGTTGATTTCACTGATTATCCAAATATTAGTGTTGATTACTTTGCAATCGATGAAACTGTATTACGTGATACAGTAAACGAATTAGCAAGAATTGCATCATTAAATCAAATCGCTCAAGTAGGTTCAAAGATAGCTTTATCAATTGAAAAAGTTAAAGAATATACAGGTAACCTAAATGAAACAATTGATTTAACAAATGTTAACTGGGCAACTGATTTCAATAGTATTGTTGATATGTATGCTGAATTTAAAAAATTAGGCTATAAATCAATGGATGATTTCAAAGCTAAAGAATGGAACAAACAATTAGAAACAATTCTAAATGATGAACAAAAATATGAAAATGTAAAAGTTGTTCTAACAAAATTAGTTGGATTAGATTTATATAATGCTGCAGGTGGCGAAGCTATTCAAAACGTTTTGAATAAAATGTTCTCAAAAAATGCTCCAAAATTTGAAAATATTTTAGAGTTAACTGGTTTAACTGCTGATCAATGGCAAGAAGATATCAATGGTATTTTAGAAATTGCAAAGGCTGCAAGCGATATAAATGCTTTAGAATCATTTAATCCATTTGATTATAAGAATCTTGATTTAGTTAGTGATGAAGCAGTTGAAAAATTAAAATTAATTGTTGATAGAGCTTTAGCATTAAATATTTTAGGAAATGATGAAATCAAAAATAATTTATTAGCTGCTGCTATTAATCAATATCAATTATTAATTGGTATCACAAGTGATAAATTTGCTGGAACTGATTGGAAAAACGAAAGCAATTTAATTCTTGAAGTAATTGATGCATATGCTAAACTTAACAAAGTAAAAGGCTTTGATATCTATGATATTCAAAACATTAAATGGCAAGAATTACTTGAATCAGATGACTTCATTGATGCAGTAGTAGATGCTCTAGAAGCTTTAGTTGATTCAAATATCTTAATAAAATTAATGCCTAACTTACTTGATGAACATCTAATGCCAATGTTAGACAAAATCGAAGGTATGGATGATTCAAGATTATTCCAAGACATTTTCGATAAAGTTGGTTCAGAAGAACTAGTTAAAGAAGTTACTAAATTAATTAATCTAGTTAAAGACATCAATAAATTAAATGTATTAAATGCTGGTAAAGATGGCGCTGGTGCAATTGATTTAACACAAACTGAAGCATTAAAGAACATAATCGCTGGTATATTTGATTCAAAATTAATTAGTGGATATGAAGGAAGAGTAATTCGTATAATCTTAAAACTTACTAAAGTATTAGATATTCCAAAAGACTCATTAACATATCAAGAATTAATTAGTATCGATTACACTGGTGAAAAAGAAAAGCTTATTGACTTTGTTGATGCAATAGCTCCAGTATTACAAGATGAAACATTTAAGTTAGTTGATGAAGAAGGTAAATTCAAATTAGATCCTAAATTCTGGGCTGAAAATAAAAACGCTCAAACATTACTTGAAGGCATTAAGAAGTTGTTCGGTACTTATGGAACTGAAGACGAAGGTTCAAAATTAATTGCCGCATTATTACCAGACATTTATGATAAATATATTGAAGAACCAAATCGAATCCCAGAAGATTTCGTTGAAATCGTCGATATATTAGATGTAACTAATGCAAGTGGTGGAGTATTAACACACGATTTACGTTGCTTAATATATGTATTAGAACAATTAGTTTCTGTTAATGCTCAATCATTCTTAGATGATGGAAATATTGAAATTAACGAAAACTTAAAAGTTGTATTAGCTAATGTTATTGATGCTTTACATGAAATTGAATTAATCCATGGTAGTGAATCAGAAACATTAACTTGGGGTGTTAACTATGTAGCAAAACTTGTTAAAGTCGATGTAACTGCTTCAAAATATGATTTTGAAGGTATCGATTGGCAAGCAGAAAAAGCTAATTACAAAGACATCATCAACGATATCGTTGATTTAGCAATTGCAAATAATATCAAAGATTACAAACAATTAGTAGAAGTAATTGATGGAATTATCAAAGTTACTGATACTACATATGTTACAGATGCTAATGCAAATGAATTATTAAATATCTTAGATAAGATTGTTGATGTAAAAGTAATCGATGCTATAATACCTCTAGCTGTAAAATTCGGAGTAAAAACACTTGGTGAAAAAGGATATACAGTTGATTATATTAATTCATTAACAAATGAAGAATTAGTTGAAGACTTCCATTCAATCGTTAATATTGCTCACATCGCAGTTGATGATTTAGAAATAGTTAAATACTATAACAAGAAATTCGCAAATGATTTAGAATTACCTAATGAAGATGCAGTAAAATCTTTAGTAAAACCAATTCTTGAATTAAATATCATAAGTAAAGCAGAAGGTAAATTAGCTACAATGCTTTATAACAAGTTAATGGAACAATTAACTAAGAATTCAGAAGAAGATAAAGAATTCTTCTTAACTGTAGAAGACTTTAAGTTTGAAACTATTGATTGGGTTAATGAAGAGACAACTATCATAGCTATTATTGATGCTATATATGATGCAGCAAGAATTAACTCTCTTGATACATTAGGTAGCATTAGTGATTTCATTAAGAATCAAGGATATAAAGAAGCTAAATATCACAATGATAGAACTGGTAGAGTATTAACTGCTTTATTAAGAAACATCAAAGATTCACAAATTATCGCTAATATCATTGAAAAATGTTATAAGTTTGGTTTATCATTAGCTGAATCTTCAGGTGTAGTTCCATTCTCAATTAATGGTATGGCTGATTTAAGCAAAGAATTATTAATAGCTGATATTGATGTACTTGCTGATATTTTAGATGAAGCAATTGAATTCGGCGCATTACAATATATTGATGATAAAGACATCGTAGGTATTGATGCTACTATAGCTGGTAAGATTGTTAAACATTTATATCAATTGAATGTTGTTAAAGAAAATATTGAATTATTAGCTTATCGTGCAATGAATTATTATCTTGGTTTATTCAATGATAAGAATGGTACAAACATTACAGTTCATTATAGTGAAATTCAATCCGTAGATTTCGCAAATGAATTTGAAGTAATCGGAAATGCTGTAAGTGCTTTAGACATTTTATTAAAAGAAAAATCTTTAACTTCAATTTCTTCAATCAAAAAGTTATTTGAAAATAAAGGTTATAATAATGCAGACTTCTTTACTGTTGTAACTGGCGAAGCATTATCTTCAGTACTTAACTCATTAGCAGATTCTCAATTATTAGAACTTGTAATTGTTGACTTTGCAAACTTTGGTATTGATAAGCTAAAAGATAAAGCAGATCTTACACCATTAAAAGATGCATTTACTGCTGAAGAATTAGTAGCTGATATTAAAGCAATATCTGGTGCTATAGTTCCTGCAATCCAAGCTAATTTAGTTGGTTTAGCATTCAAAGCTCCAGTAGAAGAATTAGTAATTAACCTAGAAGCATATAGGCAAATCGTAAATGAAATTCAATCATTGAATGTAATTAATAAGAAATACGATGTATTAGCATCAATCTTAGGTAATAAGTTATTAGAAGCTCTAAAATCTAATGATACATTCAACGAAAATGATTTCACAGGTATGAGTTTTGCAGAAGATGCAAGTGCAATAATGGAAGCTCTTGATTACTTAAGAGTTGCTCTTGAAAGCACTGATTTAACTACAGTTTCAGATATAACTAATTTATTCAAAGATAATAAATATAAATTATATGCATACGAAAATATTGTAAATCCACTAGCTTCTGCTATTGAATCATTATTAGGTGCTAAGACAGTATCTGTATTCTTGAAACCAATGGCAAGAATTGGCTTAGATAAAGTTTCTGAAAAATTACCTGAATTAGAATTAGACTTCTTATTAAATCATGTAGATAAAGAAGAATTAGTAAGTGATGGTAGATTATTAGTTGCTTATGTAAGAGATGCTATGGATTTAGGCGTATTAGAATTAGTAAGAACAAATGATATCGCTAATTTTGATGTATTGAAACTTGCTGATATGGTTGAAGGATTATATGGATTTAATATTCTTCACGAAAATATGCCAAGATTATTAGAAAACGTATTGAAGTATTTAGATAAGAAAGTTAAGATTGATTTAGTATTTGAAGCTAACGATTTTGCTGGAATTAACTATCAAGAAGAATTTGGTAAACTTGCTGATATAATTCGTGAAGTTAAACCATTAATGGAAAGCGTAAATTACAAATCACTTAGCAACTTAACTAATTGCATTAAAAATAAAGATTACACAGTTAAAAACTTCTTCAATCAAACTGCTTATAACGCATTAATTAATATGATTGATAAAGTAGCCGATGTTGAAACTATAGTAATAATTTCACCTAGATTAGTAGATTATGCTGTAAATGAAGTCTATAAGAAAGATATCGATATTAGATTTATTCAAGATGGCTCTTATGCTAAAGAATTAATTGCACAAGATGTTCATACTATCGCTAATGTTGCAAGAATTGCATATAGCTTTGGTATTATTGATTTGTTATTTGATAACGAGTTAGCAAATATTGATGAAGTTGCTATTAACCAAATGATTGGCGAATTAGCTAACTTAAATGTTCTTAACCTTTACTATTCTAAGTTTGTTATGGTAGGTCTTGATTATCTAGAAACTAAAGTATTATCAAAGAATGATACTAAAGCTGGAGAACAATTAACTAAGGCTATCAAGAACATTAAAGAAGAAGATTTCGTAGGTATTAATTTAGCAGATGATTTTGCTGGATTACAAAATGTAGTAACTGCTGTTAAGAAATTAATGAATGCTAAGAACATCGTTTCTTATACTGATGTAATGTTATTCTTAGATGCAAAAGATTACAATAAGAAAGAATTCTACGATGTTGAAACTGGCGAAATACTTGCAGAAGTTATTAGAAGTGCTTCAGATGTTAAGACAATTGCTGCAATCGTAAAAGCAGGTTCAGAAGGCATTTTAGGTGAATACGAAGTAACATCAACACTTACTCGTGATGAAGTTGCATTAGATATTCGTGCTATTGCTGATTTAATCGTTCCTGCAATTAAATCTGATTTAATTGGATTAGCATTTAAAGAATCATATAAAGAATTAGAATTACACATTGATGAATATAAACAAATGTTAGCCGCATTAGAAGATACATATATTTTAAATAAAGCATATGATAAAGTTGCTAATGATGTTATGACACTTGTATTAAAGAAACTTAACGCAAAACAAAAGGTTGCTATTTCTGACTTCGAAGGAATCACATATAAAGCTGAATTGCCTCATTTATTAAGTGCTCTTGATGAATTCAAATCATTAATAACTAATACAAATATTAAGACTGTTAATGAATTATTAGACTTCATGAAAGACAAATCTTATAAGACTGAAGAATATGCAACTCGCGAAAATGCTGATTTAGTATTAAATATGGTTAATGCTATAGTTGATACTAGAACACTTCAAGTATTATTACCTGTATTAACACAACATATTTCTAACTATCTAAATGCTAAGAAGAATTTAGATGTTCGCTATTTATTTGAATATGCTACAAGTGAAGAATTAACTGCTGATGTTAAGGCAATTATTAATTGCGCTTATGAATTAGTTGATGACAATATGATAGCATTTGCATTGTTTAAAGGTGAAATTGATCTTACTGATTTCTCTTCAATCAATAATGCTATTGATACTATTCATTCATTAAATATCTTGAAGTATAACAAGGGCGAATTAGTTAATACAATTCTTGAAAAACTTAAGATTATAGAAACTCCAATTGATCTAAGTGATGTTGATTGGGATACTGAAAATGCAAACATCCATGTATTAGTAGATAATGTACAAAGATTATTATCTGTATATGGTGCTAACACATTACCTTTAATTAAAGCTATGGATTTAAGCAAGTTTGTTAAGATTGGCAAAAATTCAAATGAATATTTCGATATTCTTGCTAATATCACAAACGTATTATCTAATAGTAAATTATTTGAAAAGACAGCTCTAATAGTTGCTCCTAAATACTTAAAAGCAGATAGCAAATATGCAGCATTAACTAACATTCACACAATTTATGCAAATGGTGTTGAATTAACTACAGATTTAGCTAACTTATCAACTGTTTTAGCTATCGTTAGAGACTTAGACTTAAATGGATTCTTACGTAACGGAAATGACTATCCATTTAATAAAGTAGATGAAATTACTACTTTAATTAACCTTGTTTGCAACACATATTATTTGAACAATGAAAATCGTCTTTCTGAAATCATTGCTTGTGTTGATAAACTTGTAAAACAAGATTTAAGTGTAGTTGACGTAGCAGGTATCGATCTTGCAAGCGATGCGCCTAAATTTGTAGAAATGTATGAATTCTTTGTTGAAATTACTAATAACAAGTATTGGACATTAGTAAATTCTTCAAGTAAATTTGATGCAAAATTATTAGTACAAGCTAAAGTTATGGAAAGTGCTTTAGACATTGTTAATAAATTTATGGAAACTACAATTTATGATAAGGCTGGCTTCTCACCAATTATCTTATTGTTACCATTAATTGAAAAGAAACTTCCTGCATATTATGAAGCATTAGACTTAGACAATTTAACTAAAGCTACTGTTGAACATGATGCTACATATATTCAAAACATTATAAAGACATTAAATGATTTAGATATAGTAGATCTTGCTAAATCACAAGATTACTACTCTTCTGATGTACATGATGCAATTAGAAGCATACTTGATGATATATATTCATTAGAAATCTTAAAAGGTCACAGTAATGCATTATTTAACTTACTTGCTGATGATTTATTCAATAACAAGAAGTTAGATGGAATTGGTATTCCTAGTAATACATTAAGATTCAATGAAACTGATTTTGTTGCTGATAAAGCTTATATCGAAACTATCATTGATGAATTATATCAATTATTTGCTCGTGAAAATATTCATAGTAAATCAGATTTAACTGACTTTATCAATTCATTAAAGAATAAAGCTGGATTAGAATCATTCTTTGCTCAACAAGCTAATGTAGATACATTAGAAAATATTATGGCTGCTTTAGCAAAATTAACATTAGTTAAAGAAAATGCATTTAATATTATGAATGAGGTAGTATATCCTCAAGTTGAAAATAAGAAACCAAATTACGCTAAATACTTCGACTTCAGTATGAGCACTGAACAAGAATTATTAGATGATATCCAAACTAGCGCAACAATTATTAGAATATTAAATCAATTAGGTGTTGCAAGAATTCTTAATGATGAATTAATCCCTTATGATAATGAAATACTTATTAAAGAATTATTAACTGCTTTAGGACAACTTAACTATGTTGACGCTCATAAAGATGCTGTTGTTGATTTAATTGCTAAGTTCAATTTACCTATTAGTTTAGATGCATTACGTAGTGATGAATTCAACTTCAAAGCTGATATGGCAGTATTAGCACAAGCATATCCTAAGTTAGTAGAATACTTAACAAGTGCTGAAAATAAGATTGTTAGATATTCTGATATTAAGAAATTTGTAAAAGGTGAAATTAAAGTTGACCGCAAGTTATTAGGTGGAATGAAAGAACATGCTCGCTCATTAGTTGAAGCATATAAAGACTTAATTAACTTAACTTCATTAACATTATTAGTTCCTGAATTGGTTGACTATGCTACTCCAAAAGTTCCTGAAAAATATCGTGGTATAATCGAAGCAATGTCATTTGATACATTAACATTTGAACAAATTCATTCAGATTTAGCTATGTCTGTAATGTTAATTGAAAATGGACTTGATTTAAGATTATATAATGCTTATAAGAATAAGAATTTAACTCTTACTGGTTATGTTAACTCTGCATATTTCGGTACAGTAGTAACAAGAGCTGAATTAATCGAAGCTACAGTTACAGCTATCGAAGATATGTATTGCTTCAATGATTATGCAAGCTTATTAATGGAAGTAATTGACATTATGGGTGTTGATAATACAAATGTTGATTTAAGTTCTGTTAATTGGGATGTTGAATTTGATAATTTAAGAACTTTAATTATTGAAGGTATTTCTGTATTAGATAATATGAATCTAAATGATGTATCTGAAATTAAAGCATACTTAAAGAACTTGAATAAGAAGAACATCAAAGATGAAGCAAAATCATTTGCTAAGAAAGTTAACTTTGAAAATCTAGAAACTATTATGAATGCATTAGATAATTCTGAAGTATTCAACCAATTATTTAAACCTCTTTATAATAAATATATATCATCTAAAGTTCCTGCTAGACTTGCTGAAATTGGTGATTTAACTAATTACGAAATTAGCGACTTAGATGAAGATATGCATCGTCTTGCTTTAATCGTTTCAGCCTTAAAAGAAATTAAAGCTGTTCCAGGAAGCATTAAAGACAATGCACAATCTGATGAATGTGTAATCCCAGCACAAGTAGTCATTGAACAATTCTTTGCTCTTAACTTCTTAGAACTTAAGAAACAAGCAATCGTTCGCTTAGTTGACTCATATGTTTCATTCATGGATTTAAGTACATTAGATTTATCTGGTGTAGATCTTGCTAGTGATGGCGTAATCTTAAAACAATATGCTAAAGAAATTTTAACTGTTGTTGTAGAAAGCAAATTAAATCCTAGCGTAAGACAATTAGGTAACCAATTATTAATGAAGTATGCTATTTCATTATATAATGGTTCAATGGACACTCAATTATTCAAGACTGTTCTATATTGGGGCTATGATAAATATGTTGCTCCAAGAGTTGCCAATAGACACTATGTAAGTAAGTATACAACTAATGAAGAAACTGCCGATCAAATTGCCATTGAAATAGGTAATATGTTACAAGGATTATTAGAAATGGGCTTCTTCAGTAATGACGGCGTTGATTTCACTAACAAGGCTGCAACTGATAAGTTATTCGGAATCTTTGAAAATGTATATAACTTCTCTGGTAAGAAAATGAATGCAATTCTTAAATTAAAAGATAATATGGATGTACTTGGTATAATTCCACTTGATTATAGTTCATTAAATACCGCACAAGAAAAAGCTGCAATCAAAGAAACATTGAAGGTTGCTCGTAAATTATTTGCTCGTTTAGGTGAATTAACAGCTGATCCTGTTGCTACATTAGCTAAGAAAGATGTTCAAAATGAAATTACTGATTTATTCACTAATATGTTTGCTTCATCTATCGCTGAACAATTAGCAATGCCTGTCGCAAGAGGTATCGTTACAATCTTTACAAGAGGAATTCAAGAAATAACTATTTTAGAAAATGTAACTTGTGATCAATTTGTAAATGTAGTATTACCAGATGTATTTGAACTTGTTGAAAAAGCTCAAGTAGTATTAGGTGGCAGCAAGAAGATTGATTATACTAACACAGTTGCAATTAGCAGTGTTGTTGAAGTTCTTGTTCATCGTACTACATTCTACAATAATGTTGAAGAATTAATGAAATACGCATTCTACATCTTAGGTGTAGATGTAAGAAGTGAAGACTTCTCAGATGTTGATTGGAATAGTGAATATGTTGCTTTAGATAAAGCTTTAGTAGCAATGAAAGATGTAATGGTTAATGTTGATATTCATAATTCTGCTACATATAAGAATAATGATTTCTTAACCGCATTAAGTGTTGCATTACCTCACTTCAATAACTCTAAAGTTCTTCCAAAAGTTGCAAGACAATTAGCTGAAAAAGTTGCTTCAAGAAAAGGTACTAGATTCGATAGTTATATTAACCACTTATATAGATCAGATTATACAAATGATTTATTAATGGCTGATTATCGTTTATTACCACAATTGATTCAAGCAGTTGTAGAATTGAATTACTTTGGAACTGGTATAGACTATAGTAACTTTGATTCTGCAGAAACTATCCTTGACATATTCTTCAAACTTCATTACTTCAAAGGTATTGAAGCAGAAGTATTAACTAAACTTGCAAAACGTGTAGATTTAGTTAAGGATTATGAAATTGATTTCTATGCTGTAACAGATTGGTCTGTTGAAGGTCCTGAACTTGTAAAAGTAGCTTCAGAACTTGCTAAATTAGGCCATTTAGTAGATGTTAAGAATTTATCAGAAGATGATTTCTCAAGAGCAGAAGTACAAAATCAATTTGTTATCCTTGTTGACGCAATGAGTAAATCAATAATTGGACGTCAAATCTTACCTAAGTATTATGAAAATGAAATCGAAACTAAGTTAGGTTCAAGCGAATATACTGGTATAATTGATTTTAGCCTTCCTGAATTTACTCCAGATAAATGGGCCGCTGAATTCGAAAAATTATTCAACGCTTATAATATCTTGAAAAAATGTGGATATGGTACTTCAACTGGTAAAATGAGTATTGCCGATGCACGTGATGTTTTAGTAATTTTCTTCGGAACAAGAGCGGACAAATCACTTGGTGTTTTAGCTGCAACAACTAATCCTAAACTTTGGGTAACTCGTCTATATAACAATAATGTTATTGTAGTTCCTAACAATGCAACAATTGATTTATCTAGTGATCGTGATTGGGAAGAAGAACCATACGCTTTAATTGATGCTTTAGAACAAATGATTAACTTCACTGATTCAGAAGGTAACTTCTCATATGCTAATGTATATGCATGTGATGATGAAAATAAGTTAAATTCATTCTTTAATGCAATAGTTAACTGTGATGGTGTTAAAGCTGCAATGATGCCAATGATCGTAAATGCAATGGCAAGCGACACTAACATCAAAGATTCAGTTGTTGCTGCTGGATTAATAGATGAAGACTTCAAAGCTGAATATGATGCATATATGGCAAACGGTTCATTTGATGAAAACTATTGGACTACATCAAAACTAGAAGCATTTGCTAATGCAATTGCTCAAGCTAACAAATAATCAATAGATTATTCATTAAGGTGATAGATTATATCTATCGCCTTTTTTGTATATGATAAAATATTAAGAATTAACTTAAAAGTTCCTAAAATGGCCAAAATTGACTTCATAATTGAAAACGGAATAAATAATACAAATCATATATATATTATTGTAAAATAAACACACAATTAAAATATAATTTCTACAGATACTTGCATTTTTTTACATATTATGGTATTATCTAAATTGCAGATATTATGATATAGATACATTGAGATTTGTAACAATGGATGATGTTGATTATCTTGGTGCAAGTGGTAGCGTTTTAAGTTATAATCTTTATAGCTATTGTGAAAATAATCCTATTAACAATGTCGATCCAGCTGGAAATAGTTTGATATCTCTTTAATGGACTACAGTTGCAGTATATATATGGTCAGCAAAAAATGCTTTTGCTGCTATTGTAGCAACAATGCTTGCTACATACGCTATTGGAAATAGAATGCTTAAAGAAGTTACTAAAGCAATTTCAGAAGGTAGGCAACATATAAAAGGAAAGCATACTGTTTATGTTCTAATTGCAAACGGTGGAAAAATAGGTAGTGGTGTATTTTATGTTGGTGGAACTAAATATTTTAGTGCTAGATATTCTGCTCATAGATCGAATCTCGAAAAAAAGTTAGCTGGGGGGAACTTTATAATGGTTCCTGTATATACTGGATTAGATGCAATATCTGCAAAATCTTTAGAGCAAGGATTAATGACAGCATTTGGGACGCATATACTTATTAATAAAATTAGAGGGATTTCAAGAAATAAAATTAAATCAATACATTGGACTTCCGCAGTTTTAAGTTATGTTGGGGATATTGCAGAAAATGAGTGGTTATATTGGTTAGGAAAGTAGGTAAAATATGGGTACATGGAATACAGGAATTTTTCAAAATGATATTGCTTTAGATGTCATGGAAGAATATCTCAATTATTTAAAAGATGGCTGTTCAGATAGTGATGCAGATAGAAAGATTATAGATAATAATTTAGATATTATAAATCAAGGCGGAAACGATGCTTGTGAATTTTGGCTAGCACTTGCAATGATTGAATGGAAATATGGTAGATTACAAGTATCAACAAAAAATAATGCTCTTAAAATGGCATTAGATCCACAATATTTAAAAATTTGGAAAGATGAAGAAAAACTTTATAATAAAAGAATATCTGTATTAAATGAATTTGTTAACCAAATTCAAAATATTCAACCAACTAAAAAGAAAGTTAAAGTTAATATTCCATTTAAATGTGTATGGAAATTAGGAGATATATTCGCCTATCAATTGGTTTCTAAAAAAAGTGAAGATTTTGGAGTTTTTAACAAATATCTAATTTTTCAAAAGGTAGGAGAAAGCGAAGTATATCCAAAAAAAATTATTCCAATAATAAGAGTTTCAAAAAGAATTTATGATGATATTCCTAATATAGAAGACTATTTAAGTTCTAGTAAAATGATATGGTTTGGCTCACCTAAGGAATATGAAAAAAATAACCTTATTATATACAGTGATACTTTTCTGTATGATAAGAAAATGTATGTAGAATCATTAAAATCATACCCTAAAAATATAATATATTTGGGAAATAGCTTGCCTATAAAAAAAGAATATAAAGAAGGCAAAATAATAGGTGAAAACTATTCAAAATGGAAAGAGTTTGAAGAATCATTTTTTGAATTTTATGAACTTTGGACAAATGTGGACGAGACTAAATATATTTAATTATTTTACAATATTGTAGAATGAATAAATTTGATTATTTGTAAATAATTAAAAAATTAGTACTCACTATCTTGAGAAATACTTTATTTCTTTGTCACATTCATAGAAATATTAACTTTTGATAATGTTTCTATTTTATTTATAACTTTATTACTTTTAGAATATGTTATGGTCTATCGAATATTACTATGATGCATATGGTAGAATAATTAATAAAGTAGATACTTCAGGAATTAATTTAAGTGAAATTAATCCATTTAGATATCGTGGCTACTATCAAGATGATGAAACTGGATGGTACTATTTAAATAGTAGATATTATGATGTAGAAACATTAAGATTTATAACAATGGATGATATAAGCTATCTTGGAGCAAGAGGCAGTGTTTTAAGTTATAATCTTTATAGCTATTGTGAGAATAGTCCAATAACTAGAAAAGATGCTGAAGGAAATTTTCCTGTTCATATTGTTGCAGGTGTTATCACAGGAATAGCATGGGGCATAATTCCGCGAATTATTAAAGATGTAATAAGAGGTAAAATGTCTAAAATCAGTGATTATTTATGTGATGCTATTATAGGAGGTTTATCTGGTTTAGTAACCTCACTTACGGGATCTTCTACATTGGGAACATTAATCGGAACATTTATTGGTGAAATGGCTCGTTTTTTGATGTGTTATGCACCTAAATTTAAACTAAGTAATTTCAGTGAAATTGTCAAAGGCTTTATAACAGTTATTATTAATACAGCTGTTGCTACTATTTCATCAATTATTGCAGGGAAAATAATTAATAAAATTTCCACCAAATCTTTTTCATCTAAACAAATTAAAAATTATTTTAAAAATACTAAATATTTAAAATCAGCTTTTGGAATAGGAAATGGTGGGAAAACAGGTCGTAGGATGTGGTTTTATGATGCAGGAATTACTACAATTTTATACAATTTTTTAACTTAATTTAAGGAGGTATTATGTCTATAATTGAATATAATTTAAGAATAATTATATTATCTATAATTATATCCATATTTTGTATATTTATATCTTTTGAACTTATTAAAGAAGGAAAGCGATTGGGATGGTTTAAAAATAATTTTAATATATATAAAATTACTTGTTATATAGTGGCAGGTATTTGCTCATTACTAATATTATTAAATATGACTTGTTCCATAGCCCAAAAAAATGATAATACTGCAAATGTTAATGTAACTGATATAGCACATTTTAGTGGATTGGGTGGCTTTACAGTATTTGAGACATATACATTATATTGCGAGGCTGATGATGGTGAAAAATTAACTGTTCATGTTTCCATATTTTCATCAAACAAGTTTAAAAAACAAATTTCGTTAATTAATAAAGACGATAAGCTTAAAATTAAATATACTAAATCTAATAATTTATACGATTTTGAGAAAATATATTGAAAGTAATAGAATATGGATATAAAAATAAATTATATTAATGACTAGTTTTATACTAAAGTTTTATATTGCTAAAAAAAGGCCCTTTAAATATTGGCTTAAGTAGTTGTAATAGCAAAAATTATTCTATATATTACGGAACCGCAAGTAAATATATTGCTTCTAATTCAAGTAATTACAATTGTTATGCTCATGCATTAGGATTGAAAAAATGGATAAATGTATGATTGAATAGAATAAACTGTATAGGCTTTACTGTTAGTGAAATTGCTAAACAAGTTATTAATGATTTACGTCAATTGGGTAGAAATGGTAGAATTATCAATAGCTGGGATAGTAAAATAAAGTCAAATGAATATAGATAGCAGTAAGAATAACTTTGGATAATATGGTAAAACGTATAGGTCAATATGATTATCACTTTATGGTACAGCATAACGATGGAAGATGGTCACATAAACCAGGACAGATGCAAACAAATATTATTAAAGAAAGTAGACAACCCTAGCTCTAGTGGGGTATGGTCATACTATTATAATAGTAGAATAATTTATATGGCTATAACAAAATAATACTTATATGAAGTTTTTGAAATTTATAATTATAATAATGACGGTGTTTTTTATGGTGGGATGCAATAAAGCAAATAAAGTTAAAGTTTATAAGAATGATATTCCAATATATAATGAGAATAATGCAATTTCTATAGCAGAATTAGATAATATATATGAAAAATTTAATTCTGGTTTTGGAGGAAATGAGTTATTTAAATATCTTATGAAAAAAGGTATTAATACGTATCGATCTACTAATAATGGTAAATCATTTTTGTATACAGCTGTAAGTGTGGAAGGAAAAGATACATTATATATATTTTTAGAAAAAATTGATGGAGAGTATGGTGTATCATATTTATTATTAAAAAATAATAAATTACTATTCACCAATGATGACTTTGCAGTGCTAAAAATAGGGCAGTCAAAAAAAGAAGATGTAATGAAAATCGATGAAAATACAAAATATAATACCCTATATACTAGTTCAATTGGAACAATAACTACACACTTTTTAGAGGGAGACCTAGTCTTACAAATATATTATACTACTGATACATTACTTCAAGTAACATACATGAAGTGCGATAAAAAGGAGAACAGTATTGATTATATACAGGGTATAAAAGATATAGACTGGTATTAACTTTAGCCATAATAAAGTGTAAAATATAAGTAGTTAATTAGGATAATGTAATCAAATAGTTAAATATTAACACGTGGCTACAATTTGACTAAATATAAAAGCATCAAAACGATTGTTTGCATTATTTTTAAAAATAATTAAAAAAAAGATGGTGATTTAGATTTATCACCATCTTTAGCGTAGTAATTAATGTTTTTTGAAGAGGTACAATAATTAACTAAAAATTAGAAATTATTATACAAAGCTGTTTCAACATTATCATAAAATAAGCACATATAAATAAAAAACTCGAATATATCATTTGACTTTTATTAAGAAATCTGATATAATAGAGAAGGTTATAAACTTACTATGATTGAATAGGAAACCAAATCATGGCGGAAGGAGATATTTATTATGCGTGAAGGAATTCATCCAAAGTATCAAAAAGTAACAGTTACTTGCGTATCTTGTGGAAACACATTTGAAACTGGTTCAACAAAGAAAGAAATTCGTGTTGATACATGTTCAAAATGTCATCCATTCTACACAGGTGAACAAAAATTTGTTCAAGCTGCAGGTAGAATTGATAGATTCAACAAACGTGCTGCACAAGCTAAGAATCAAACTAAATAACAAAGAAGCCTACTGTAAAGTAGGTTTTTTTATATTTAAAAAATAAATAGCAAGAAGTTATAAAACTAGTTTATGTTAGTTTTGGTTAACAACATATTTATGTTATTTTATATATTTTTTTCGAATAGTATGGTATAATTATTAAAAATAGGTGATAATATGTTAGTAACATTGAATGAAGTAACAGTTAGTTATACTGATAAAAAAATATTAGATAATGTCAGTTTCTCTATTAATGATAATGATAAAATAGGAATTGTTGGAATTAATGGAACTGGTAAATCAACTTTATTAAAAACTATTTTAGGTGAAGTGGATATCCAAAGTGGT
>OGIG01000352.1_pt1 | contig 46049 bp, 39 predicted proteins | sample 1571601 | NCBI WGS metagenome assembly OGIG01 (sample SAMEA2581953, study PRJEB24529) | metagenome | biome: Human gut stool | place: China | collected 2011 | reverse complement strand
AAAACCATTAAGAAAAATACTCATTATAGTTCTGAGCTCAAGCTTAGTGCAGTTAAAGATTATATTAATGGAAAAGGTTCATTAGCAGATATATCTTTAAAATATAATCTTTCCTGTACAGGTATTCTCACACAATGGATAAATAAGTATAATAAATGTCATAAAACATGTAAATCTCATAATAACAAAGGACATCATATTATGACTAACGGAAGAAAAACTACATATGAAGAAAGAATAGAAATAGTTGCATTTTGTATTGCTAACGCTAACGACTATAATTTAACTGCAAATAAATATAAGGTTTCTTATCAGCAAGTTTATACTTGGATTAATAAATATAATCGAGGTGGATATGAAGCACTAGTCGACAGACACGGTAAGCGTAAAAAACTTGAAGACTTAAGCGAATCTGAGAAAATTGCTGCACAATTAAAACTTTTAGAATCTGAAAATAGACGTTTAAAAATGGAGAATGATTTCTTAAAAAAGTTAGACGAAATCGAAAGGAGGTAGATAAATATATAGCAATTATGGAACTTAACCAGTCTGGATATTCGATATCTGAATTATGCAAATGTGCAAGGATTAGTAGATCTTCATATTATAAATGGTTAAATAGAAAAGAAACTCAAAGAGATAAAGAAAATAAAGAAATTTCGAATGAAATTATTAAGATATATTCTGAGGTAAAAGGTATTTATGGCTATAGAAGAATAACTTTAAATTTAAATAAAACTCTAGGTTCTAATTACAATCATAAACGTATTTATAGATTAATGAAATCTATGAATATGTCTGCTGTAATTCGTAAGAAGAGAAAGAGATATGTTCATAGCCCCCCTCAAATAACTGCTGAAAATTTATTAAACAGAAACTTTATAACTGAAAATATTAATGAAAAATGGTTAACTGATGTCACAGAATTTAAAGTTATTGGTCAAAAGCAAAAAATTTATTTATGTTCAATTTTGGATTTATACGATAAATCTATAGTAGCTTATACATTGTCATTTAGAAATGATAATAAATTAGTATTTGATACATTTGATAAAGCAATAGCATTAAATCCAACAGCTAAGCCAATATTTCATAGTGATAGAGGATTTCAGTTTACATCAAAGGTATTTAAATTCAAATTAGATGAACAAGGTATGATACAAAGTATGTCTAGAGTTGGTAAATGTATTGATAATGGTCCTATGGAAGCCTTTTGGGGTACAATCAAATCAGAAATGTATTATATAGACAAATTTTATTCAATAGAAAATTTAATTCAATCTATAAAAGATTACATTGAATTTTATAATAACAAGAGATTTCAAGCCAAATTAAAATGCTTGGCTCCGATGGAATATCGAAACCAAGCATTATCGGCATAAATTTTTATTTTTATTAACTGTCTACTTGACAGATATCAGTTCACAATTAATGTCGCTTTTTTGCAATACTAAAAATTACATTGACATAATAAAATATCTTGAATAACATAAGGGGAGATATTAATATGTTGATGATTGTTACAAAACTTTTAGGTGGACTTGGTACTTTTTTATTAGCTTTTAAACTATTAACCGAAAATATTGAAAAAATAGCTAGTGATAAATTAACAAAATTATTAAAGAAGACAACTAAAAATAGAATATTAGGTGTAATTGTTGGTACTATAATTACTGCTTTACTACAAAGTTCTACCGCAACAACGGTTATGGTAGTTAGTTTTGTAAATGCAGGGGTACTTGATTTATTTCAAGCAACTTCAATAATAATGGGGGCTAACATTGGTACAACCATAACTGCTCATATTGTGGCTTTAGATAGCGTTGATATTGGTAACTATTTAGCTACTTTTGTTGGGGTTGGAATGATTTTAAATATGATATTTGAAAAGCCCAAAATAAAGAATTTAGGAATGGCTTTAGTAGGATTTGGCTTAATCTTTATTGCTTTATATCTGATGAAAGATGCGATGGTAAGTTTACAAGACGATTATCGCTTTGTTGAACTTTTAACCAAAATTAACAATCCTTTCATCCTATTAGTGCTTGGCGCATCAATCACAATTGCCTTACAAAGTTCGGCCGCTGTTACCACCATTTTAATTTCAATGATTGCATCAGGCATTACTATTGGTAATGGAGTATTACCTAATGCACCATTATTTGTTATCTTAGGTAGTAACATTGGTACTTGTCTAACCGCCATTGTATCATCAGCATCCGCTTCTGTTAATGCCAAAAGAGCCGGTCTTATTCATTTATTATTCAATGTCTTTGGTAGTGTAATTTTTATGATTATTCTACTGATTTGGAAAAACTTTATCAACGACACACTTGGTAGAATGGTAAGTGATCCATCTAGCCAAATTGCAATTTTTCATACTTTATTTAATGTAATATCAACTTTAATTTTCTTACCATTTATCAGTCAATTTGTAAAGATTTCGACAATTTTAGTAAAAGATAAAGTAAATACTAAATAAATTAAAAATGAACCATAAATAAATAATAGATAACAAAGATTCCTACTATTAACAAGTAGGAACCTTTGCATTTTAGCACATTTATGGTATAATATTACTGGAGGTAGACGATGATAGAAATAAGATATGCCTTTATTGATAAAGTAGATAAACTTGATATTAACGTATTACCTACAGAAGTTATTGATCATATAAATAGTATAAAAAATGAATCAAGAAGAAATCAATCGCTTGCTTGTTGGTCTTTATTAAATAAACTTGTATATAGTTACTATAATAAAAACCTATGTGATGTACCATTTAGATATCAAGAAAATGGTAAACCGCTATTTGATGATTTTTTTGTTTCCCTTGCACATAGCCATAACATTGTTTGTTGTGCTCTAGCCTGCGAAGAAGTGGGAATTGATGTTGAAAGGGTGCGTGTACTTGAGCATTTTGAGAACTTAGTTGATAAAATGTGTTATAATAAGGGTGAAATAAGTGTAAAAGAGTTTATTTCTTATTTTGTAAAAAAAGAAGCCAAAATAAAAAAAAGTGGTCAAAGATTAGGATTACAACGCAACAATCTTGATTTAGACACTGATGATGTTGGCATAAAAGAAATTGTGAATAATAACTTTGAATACTATGAACTTGCTTATTACCCTAATAGAGAAGTAAATATAGAAGAAATGGAGATATAATGATGAAAAATATTAAAAGATTATTTGTTGTAATATCAATAGTACTATTAGCTTTCATTGGAACTAGTTGTGAAGAAAATTGTAGTTTTACCCCTAAACCGGGTGACTATGATCCTTCAACCTTTGATGATTTTGCCAATAATGTATTTAAAATGTTAGTTGGTAATGATGAATTAACTTTGAATTATTACTTTGAAAATCCTGAAAATTTTGGGTTATCTCATAATGAACCAAGTTTACCTACACCTAGTGTTACAAGTGGATACAGTGTATTGCTTATCAATTATATATTAGGGAAAGTAAATGGCTATAAATATGAAGATCTAAATGATGATCAAAAAATGACGTATAACCTAATTATGAACATCATTGATAACGTAAATAGTAAAACATCAGAGATGAGTTATCTTAGTAATAATTACCTAGGTTCTTACCTTGGTTATCAAGCTCAATTACCACTTTTATTATCAGAATATAAATTTAGAACTAAATTAGATGTTGATAATTATTTAAAATATTTAGATTTAGTACCTGAAACATTCCAAAAATACCTTGATTTTGAAGTTGAAAAGGCAGATCACGGTTATGGCATGAGTGATTTCGTTATTGATAAAGTCGTTCACCAATGTGAAGATTTCATCAAAGCAGCCGGAACTGGTAACCACTTTATGATTACAACCGTAAATAAAAAAATTGATGAATGTGATTTCTTAACCGATGAAGAAAAAGAAGCATATAAGAATGCTAATATCGAAAAAGTTAATGGCCCATTAATTAGTGGTTATAAACTTGTTCAAGATGAGTTACCAAAATTAAAAGGTAGATCAACCAATGATATGGGACTTGCTTATTACTATGATTCAAAAGGTAACCCAATTGGTAAAACTTATTATGAATTAGATTTCCAAGAAACTGTTGGTTACAAAATTAGTTTAGTAGACGCTGAAAAATATGTTGATGATTTATTAAAGTATTATGAACAAGAATTAGTTAAATATCGTAACCTCTATTTAACTAATGAAGAATTTAAAGCTAATTGTGATAGTTATCAATTAATGGATAAAACTCCGGAAGAACAACTTGCTTACTATCAAACAGTTATTGGTAAATATTTCCCTAGCCTTAATTATCAACCAGAAATTGTAGTCAAATTTATTGATAAGGCAATGGAAGAACACTTTAGTCCAGCAGCCTATATGACAAGTGCCATTGATAACTTAGAAAAAGAATACATTTATCTAAATGGCTCAAGTGTTTTAACCGATGGTGTTTATAAATATAATTATTTATATACAACTTTAGCTCATGAAGGTTTACCTGGCCATTTATATCAAAATGTGTATTTCAAGAGTACCGATGCTAATCCACTGCGAAAAGTTTTAAAATCTTCAGGCTATAGTGAAGGTTGGGCAACTTATGCGGAGATATTTAGTTATGAATTCTTAAGAGGCGAGTATATGGATGAATTCATTGACTACTTAATATTCCAAGATGAATATACAGGCGCAATGTATTGTAGATTAGATATGGGAATTAACTATGATGGTTGGACGCTTGAAGAAGCAGGAGCTTTCATTAAAAAGTACGTTCCTCAAGTAACGAATGAAGCAATTAAAGCAACTTATGAACAATTAATTGAAGTGCCTAATAATATGCAAACATACTTCTTTACTTACTTCAAAATAAAAGATTTAAGAACTTATGTAATGAATCTAACTTCTAGCACAAGAGAAAACTTTGACTACATTACATTCCATAAATATATTCTTGATTGTGGTCCTGCTCCACTAAGATTTGTCGAAGAATATGTAAAATCAAAATATGAATAAAATACTAATGACTTGCTAAAATAATAAAAATTTAGTATAATAATCAAGTAAAAAATATTATTAATAATTTTAAGGAGTATTAAAATGAACGCAAATTTAGAACGTTTAAGTGAAAATTCTGTAAAACTTACAGTAGAAGTAAGTGCTGAAGAATTTGATAAAGCTTTAGACTTAGCTTTTGAAAAAGTTGTAAAAGAAGTAAAGGCTGATGGTTTTAGACCTGGTAAAATGCCTAAAAATATCTTTATCCAAAGATTTGGTTGGACATCATTATATAATGAAGCAATTCAATATGCTTTTGAAGAAACATATCCTCTAGCATTACAACAAACTAAAGTATATCCAACTGCTGAACCAAAAGTAGACCTTGATTTTGCTAGTTTAGAAAAAGGTAAGAGTTTCACTTACACTGCCGAAGTTGATGTATGGCCAGAAGTTCATCTTGGCGAATACAAAGGCTTAAAAGTAAAACCTTTATCTACTAGAGTAACTAAAAAAGACGTTGAAGCTGAAATCAAACATATGCTTGAAAGTAAAGTTGAAAATGTTATTAAAGATGGACCAGCTGAAAATGGTGACACAGTCGTAATCGATTTTGAAGGATTCGTTGATGGTGTTCCATTTGAAGGTGGAAAAGCTGAAAATTATCAATTAGAACTTGGTTCAAAAGCCTTTATCCCTGGTTTTGAAGATCAACTAATTGGGGCTAAATCAGAACAAGACGTTGAAGTAAATGTTACTTTCCCTAAAGACTATCATGCAAGTCTTGCCGGAAAAGCCGCATTATTTAAAGTAAAAGTACATGAAGTAAAAGGTAAAGAATATCCTGAACTTACTGATGAATTAGTAAAAGAATTAGAAATTGAAAATGTTAATACAGTAGAAGAATATCAAAACTATGTAAAAGAAGATTTAAAGAAACGCAAGAGCGTTGCGGCTGAAAATCATCTTGTTACAGGATTAGTTGATGCAGTGTGCAAAAACTCATATGCTGATTTCCCTGAATCACTAATCAAATCTGAAGTTGAACATCAAGTAAATAATGTTGAAATGCAAGCAAAACAATATGGTATGCCTGTTGAAATGTTACTTCAATACAGTGGGGTTGCATCAATGGATGAATTCAAGAAATCTGCTGAAGAACATATTCGTAAATCATTCTTAGAAGAATTAGTACTTGAAAAGATTATGGAACTTGAAAACATCGAAGCAAGTCAAGAAGAAATCGAAAAAGAATATCAAACTCTTGCTAATGTTTCTGAAAAAGACGATGAAAAAGCTAAAAACGATAAAGTTAACGCTGTAAAGAAACAATACAAAGTTGGTCAAGTTGCATATAAAGTTAAAGCTGATAAAGTTATTGAAATCTTAAAAAAGAATGCAGTAACAAAAGAAGCTAAAGAAGAAACTAAATAATTTGTCGATTTTTCAAATTTAATATTAAACATAAAAAAGTAAAATCGCTCCATAATAATTATGGAGCGTGATTACTATATATGGGAAAAACTAAATATTGTTCGTTTTGTAACAGTGAAATAAACATTCACAATCTAGGAATAGAGGGCTTAAATGCCTGTATTTGCTTTGATTGTTTAGAATTATATCATAACTTGGTTGAATTTGAAGAACAAGAAAGATCAAATAAACACTTACGAGAAAAGATTAGTTGTAAAGATTTAACCCCTAAAAAGATCTATAATGAACTTGACTTAGAAGTAATTGGTCAAGAACATGCTAAGAAAATATTATCAGTGGCACTGTATTCGCATTATCTAAGAATAAAACATCCGGAAGCTAACCTAAATAAATCTAATATCTTAATGATTGGGCCAACGGGAGTTGGTAAAACATTGCTTGCTAAAACCATGGCCAAAATCATCAATGTCCCAATAGCTATTTGTGATGCGACCGTTTATACCCAAGCGGGTTATGTCGGTGAAGATGTTGAAAATATCTTATTGCGACTAATTCAAAACGCAGACGGCGATATTAGACTTGCGGAAAAAGGGATTGTCTTTATTGATGAGTTTGACAAACTTGCTAGAAAAGGCGAAAATCCATCAATAACTAGAGATGTATCTGGTGAAGGTGTTCAAAATGCCTTGTTGAAGATTATCGAAGGTAATGTTGTAAATGTTCCACCACAAGGGGGAAGAAAACACCCATACCAAGAATGCTTACAAATCGATACCTCAAACATCTTGTTTATTTGTGCAGGAGCGTTTGATGGCCTTGATGGAAGAAAGAAATATAGTGTAGGGTTTGACTCTAAAATAGTTAATGAATCTGAATTAGATATTGAAAAAATTCGTAAATTTGGAATTATCCCTGAATTACTAGGTAGACTTCCGGTTATTGCTAAACTAAAAGACTTAACTAAAGAAGAGTTAAAATTAATTTTAACTAAACCTAGTAATGCCATTACTAAACAATATCAACAGCTATTTGCAACTAATAATGTTGAACTTTCCTTTATGGAAGATGCAATTGATTATATTGCGGAAGTAGCCATAAAAGAAAAAACGGGTGCTAGATCACTTCGGAAAATAATTGAAGATTTGATGCTTGATACGATGTTTGAATTACCATTTAACGATGGAACTAAAAAAATTACTATACAAAAAGGACAAATAATTAAAGAAAAAAATCATTTAATAGATGCTTAAATAGTATCAGAAAGGAGCCAAAATGTTTAATCGTACTGATATTGTAGATGCTCAATTACCAGGAGTTGTGGTAAGTGATATAGTACCACTACCAAGCAATGGATTAAGAGCAGATTTTGCTATCGATAGCGACATTAAGGCATTGAAAAATGCTGAACAATATAAAAATTATGTAGTATTATTAATTCCAAATTATAGTACCCGTAATAATAAAAACGAAGTAGTACTTTATTATAATGTAGGAATTGTGGCAAAAATCATTTTAAATATGACTAGTCCCAATGGTACAAGAAGAGTAAAATTCCAAACAATTGTACGTTGCAAGATTAATAGTATTGATAATACTAGTGGTAGTTGTTTAGTTGATTTTGTAACTTTACCATCGACTAGTTCAGATACTATGAAAAATGATGCAACCTATGATTTAATAAAGAAATTCTTAACTGAAAATAATATAGATAGTGTTCTTAAAAAAGATGGTATAAACATTAATAATACTGAACTTTCATATGATGAAATATCAGATATACTTGTACACAATCTTGATTTAAATCGTGACACTAAATTACGTTATTTATTAGAAGATAATGTTACTACTCGTTTAACTTATTTATTAGAAGATCTATATAAAGAACAAATGTTCAAAGAATTAGAAATTAAAATTGATAATGAAGTAAAACGTAGTATTAATGAATCACAAAAAGAGTATTACCTTCGTGAAAAAATGAAGGCAATTCAAGAAGAACTTGGTGAAAAAGCTAAACGTGAAACTGAAATTGATGAAATCCGTAAAAAGATTAAAGAAGCAGGTATGCCAAAATCAATTGAAGAAAAAGCGATGACAGAATTAAATCGTTATGTTTCAATGCCAGGCAGTTCACCAGAATCTGGGGTTATTAGAAAATACCTTGATTTTATGATTGATTTACCTTGGAGTAAACAATCAGTTGATTCAGAAGATATTAATCTTGCAAAAGCGGAATTAGACCGAGAACATTATGGTTTAGATATGGTAAAAGAACGTATTTTAGAATATCTTGCCGTAAAAATTATGAGTCATAAAAATCCTCAAACAATTCTTTGTTTAGTAGGTCCTCCCGGAGTAGGTAAAACTTCACTTGCCAAAAGTATTGCGAAAGCTTTAAATAAATCATTTGTAAAACAAGCACTTGGTGGTGTCAAAGATGAATCTGAAATTAGAGGACATCGTCGAACATACCTTGGCGCATTACCAGGTCGTATATTACAAGGAATGGTTAAAGCAGGTACTAATAATCCAGTATTCTTATTAGATGAAATTGATAAGATGTCAAGTGATTATAAAGGCGATCCAACTAGCGCAATGTTGGAAGTATTAGATTCTGAACAAAACAAATACTTTAGTGATCACTATTTAGAAGAACCATATGATTTATCAAATGTTTTCTTTATTGCCACCGCAAACTATCTAGACAATATTCCTGCCCCACTTAGAGATAGATTAGAAATTGTTGAAGTATCTAGTTATACCGAATATGAAAAATTTGAAATTGCTAAACGTCATTTATTAAAGAAACAATTACTTAATAATGGTTTAGATGAAGCATACTTTAGTATAAGTGATCAAGCAATCTATCGTATAATTCAAGAATACACCCGTGAAGCAGGGGTTCGTGAATTAGAAAGAATGTTGGGTACTATTATTAGAAAAGCCATTAAGAATATTCTTATGAATCATGTTGAACGTGTAGATATTGATGTTGACAATTTAGAAGAATATCTTGGTAAACCAAAATATACTTACAATGCAAATGATGACTTAGATCAAGTTGGAGTTGTAACTGGCCTTGCCTATACACAATTTGGTGGTGACACTTTACAAGTTGAAGTAACCCATTATAAAGGTGATGGAAGACTCGTATTAACTGGTAAACTTGGTGATGTCATGAAAGAATCAGCTCAAGCTGCCTTAAGTTATGTTAAATCAAATGCGGAAAAATTTGGCATTGATTGTGATGAATTCAAAAAATCTGATATTCATATTCATGTACCAGAAGGAGCTGTACCAAAAGATGGTCCATCAGCTGGTGTAACAATTGCAACTGGTATCATTTCAGCCTTTACTGGTCAAAAAGTTGACCATAACGTTGGTATGACAGGTGAAATCACTTTAAGAGGTAGAGTACTTCCAATTGGTGGTTTACGCGAAAAATCAATTGCGGCACACCGAAGTGGATTAAAAACAATCTTAATACCAAAAAATAATGTTAAGGACTTAGAAGAGATCCCCGCAAGCGTTAAGAATAGCTTAAATATCATACCAGTAGAAACCGTAGATGATGTTGTTAACCATGCAATAATTGCTAAATTTACAAAATAATTATTAAATTACTAGAAATATTTTTGAAAATGTGCTATAATAAGTCAAGTAGTATTGAATATATAGAAAAATAACGTATAGGAGGCCACATATTATGCAATGGTTCGATTATTTACTATTAGTTATATCTTTATTTTTGATTATGATAATTGTTTTACAAACATCTAAAGAAAATGCTTCTAGTGCTTTTTCTGGTGAAAAATCATCTGTTCAAAAACAAAGGGGAGCTGAAAAAGTAATTAACAATATAACAACAGTGCTTTCAATAGCTTTCTTTGTTGTAGCTATTTTAGCTGTTATATTAAGATAATTAAAAAATAAGAGGGCTATTGTTTTTAATAGTCCTTTTTATTTTCCAAAGGGGTGAGAAAAATGCGCGAAAAAATTTTAAAACTATTACAAAGTGATGCATACCATCCAATGGTTCCAAACCAAATATTTCAATTGTTGAATCTAAAAGATAGTAAAGAATTTACCCAATTAGTAAAAACCTTGAATCAATTAGAAGATGAAGGAGAAATTACTCACAATAGTAGAGGTGAATACGCAACATTTGAAAAACTTAATCTTGCGAAAGGTATCATTGATGTAAAAGATGGTGGTTATGCTTTTGTTGATACTGATTTAGGCGGTATATTTATTAAATCCGATAATATAAATGGAGCAATCACATACGATGAAGTACTTGTCGAATACTATTTAGATAACCTTGGTAGATACGAAGGAAAAGTTGTTAAAATAATTAAACGCAACACCCGCGTAATTATTGGACCAGTATCTAGATTAAGACAAAAGGCAATTGTTAGAAGTATTGATTCAAAAATTAAACTATTAGTATTTATTAAAGAAAAAGATTTAAAAAAAGCTAAAGTTAATGATATCGTTAAAGTAGAAATTACCGAATACTTTCCTAATATGACCGCAGATGGTAAAGTTGTTGAAGTGTATGGTAACAAACACTTACCAGGACTTGACATAACTAGTATGGTATTATCTAGCGGGGTACCAGTTGAATTTCCTGAGGATGTAAGAAAAGAAATAAAAACAATACCTAATAAAATCGATAGTGAAGTAATTTTACAAAAAAATCCTAAAATAAGAGATTTGCGTGATAAACTAATAATTACCATTGATGGTGATGATGCCAAAGATTTAGATGATGCGATAAGTTTAGAATATAATGATAGTGGTAACTATCATTTAGGGGTTTATATTGCGGACGTAAGTCACTATGTACAAGAAAAAAGTCCACTAGATACGGAAGCTTTAAATAGAGGTACAAGTGTATATCTACCAGATAGGGTAATTCCAATGTTACCAAAAGAATTATCTAACGGAATTTGTTCATTGAATGAAAAAGTTGATAGACTGGTAATGGCTTGTGAAATGGAAATTGATCATGATGGTAAAATAATAAATCATGATATCTTTGAAGCTATTATTAACAATAAACATCGCATGACTTATTCTAATGTAAACGCAATGCTTGAAGATAAAAATCAAGCAATCCGTGATGCTTATTTTGACATTTACCCAATGTTAAAACAAATGAATGAACTTGCTAAAACCCTTAGAAATAAAAGAATAAAAAGAGGTTCATTTGAATTTGAATCACTTGAACCAAGATTAATCTTAGATCAAAATGGTAAAGTAGTTGATATTGTTTTAAGAAAACAAAGAAGTGCTGAAAAACTAATTGAAGAATTTATGCTTGCGGCAAACGAAACGGTTGCGGAAGCCATGACTTGGCTTAATGTACCTTTCATATACCGTGTTCATGAAGAACCAAGTGATGAAAAAATAACTAAATTACTTGAAACCTTAGACTTATTCGGCTATAATGTAAAAATAAAAAACAAAAAAGCAATGCCTAAAAAACTTCAAGAAGTATTACTTAGTTTAGAAAACGATGAAGAAAAAGATAGTGAAGAATTATCTAAAGATATTATTATCAACCAAATGATGATACGTAGTATGTCAAAAGCTAAATATCAAGAATACAATATTGGTCACTTTGGTCTAGCAAGTGAATGCTATACCCATTTTACTTCACCAATTAGAAGATATCCTGACCTTTTAGTTCACCGTCTTGTTAAACAATTTATGTTAGGAGAAGATGAGGTAACAGTAACTTCACCAGTTGAATATTTTGCTAGTAAAGTAAACTATGCAAGTATTCAATCAAGTAAAACTGAAAAACGCGCTGAAGTATTAGAACGTGATTGTGTTGATTACAAGAAAGTTGAATATGCAAGTAGATTTATTGGTACTATTACTTCAGGATTACTTACCTCAATTACTAACTTTGGAGTATTTATTACTCTAGATAATTCAATTGAAGGATTAGTAAAATATGCCGATATGCAAGATGATTATTACGATGTTGACGATAAATTTGGTAGAATTGTTGGTGAAAGAAATCACAAAGTATATCAAATAGGTGACCGTTTAACCGTTAAAATTGTCAGTGCTAATCTAGAAAAAAGTGAAATAAACTTTAAAATTATCAAGAAGGAGGACTAAAATGGCCACAGATGCGATAAAAATTGTTGCACAAAACAAAAAAGCAAGTCATGACTATTATATTTTAGAAACCTATGAATGTGGAATTGTTTTAACCGGAACAGAAATAAAAGCCATAAGAGTTGGCAAAGTAAACCTTCAAGATAGTTTTTGCACGATAAGAAATAATGAAATGTTTGTAAATGGTTTAAACATTTCAAAATATGAAATGGGTAATATTTTTAACCATAAACCTGATAGAACCCGTAAATTACTATTACACAAAAAAGAAATAATTAAAATTCATTCAAAAATTCAAAAAGAGGGTTATACTTTAGTACCCCTTAACATAACCTTAAAAAATGGACTTGCAAAACTAAATATTGGTCTTGCGAAAGGTAAAAAACTTTACGACAAACGTGAAGATATGAAACAAAAAGCCGAAGAAAGAGAATTGAGAAAATATTAACATGAAAAAATATGAAGAATTTATAAATGCCTTACAATATGTTGACCAAGGCGATAATAAAAGTGCATATGATAAATTAACAGAATTAATAAATGATAATTTAGAACTTGAAAATAAAACATTATATTATGATGCTTTATATGCAAGAGCATCACTTGATATTGCAAATTTAAATTTACACATCGATGATTCAATTGAAGATTTAAAAATTCTAATTGCTAACCGTACAAGATATGTTAAAGAATCTTATTCTCTTGCTACTCTTGTTTATGATCACTTAGAAATGCCAGATGAAGTTATTGAATATGGCACTAAAGCTTTAGAACTTAATGCACCATTTACTAGTGAAATAGCTTATGCGCTTGCTAAAGCATATGCTAGTAGAGGCACTAAAAGCTCATATCTAGAAGCTTTAAAATACATTGATACTTGCATTGATAATGCCGATGAAGAATTAAACAATGTTGTTGATTTCCTTATTTGCAAAACTGATATTTTAATATCATTAAACTTAACCGATCAAGCACTTAGCTTAATTGATGAAATGATGGCAAAACATGGGGCAAGTGAAACTTTGTATTACCTAAAGTCTAGAGCCTACTACTGTAAATATGATGAAGATCCGGTTGCCAATAAAGAATATCTTGATATAGCAATTGATAACTTAAAAATATGTTTACAATATGATGAAAAAGATTTACTTGCAATTGCTTTATTAGTTGAACTATATACTATAAAAAAAGACAAAGACAGAGCCTTTGAATTAATCGATAAACTTGATGATGGAAATCATACTGAATATATTGTTCTAGAAAAAGCTAAATTCTATGATGAAGTTGGTGAATATGAAGAAGGAAGAGACTTAGTATTATCTTTTGACAAATACCAAGATAATTGGAAATTAGTTTATACCCTTGGTGTATTTAACAAAAAACTAAACAATTTAGAAGAAGCTAGAAAATATTACAAACAAGCTTTAGAAATGTCACATGAAAACTTTATTGCTTCCGACATCATTGATATAAATATTGAACTAAATGATGAACTAGATTCTAATGCGATGTTATTGAAACTTGCAAAAGAAAATCCAGAAGGGGTAATTTTTTACCAATTAGCTGAAAATTCTTTTAGACTTGGTACACCAATTAAAAAAGTACTAAATTACTACGATAAAGCACATGAATTAGGTTATCTTACTGATATTGAATATATTGATGTTTTATCAGACTATGAAAAGCCTGATAAAACAATAACAAAGATTATCAAAAAGTATGACCGTAAGAAAACATACCCATTACTTCCAGTTTGGTGTAAAAAGAAGATGGCAGTTAGATATTTATATGGCGAAAATGGCATTAAACAAAATATCAAAAAAGCCATTATTAAGTTGTTTGAATGTAGACAAGAAATGCCTGCTAATACTTGTGTAAATGCTATTTTAGGACGTGGCTTTGAACTAAAGAAAAACTTTAGTTTAGCTCATAAAATGTATGATATGGCATATCAACTAATTGAACAAGAAACTAAGCCAAGTTGTGATTGTGCTTATAGTTACTATGCTCACTCTTTAATTGAAGGAGTTGGCGTTAAACAAGATGTTGAAGAGGCTAAATCAATTATTTTAAAAGCTGTTCAAAAATTTAAAAAATTCATTTGTTCACATACTGCCTATTACTATGCTTACTTTGCATTACAAGGTGATGAAAAATTTGACATCAGCAAAGCTTATGAATTACTAAGTTTTGACTATCCATTTGTGCGTTTTGACATTTCAAGAATTGTATATCTAACTAAATTAGAAGAAAAATTAAGAATAAGAAGTAAAAAATTAAACAATTTATTAGCTGATGGTAAAGACGTATATGACAAAAAAGAATGGAAGTATTACCGTAAAGCTATTACTGAAGATTGCCCAAAACCATATTGGCGCAACATTTAATCATTATTCTTTAACTCATTAACCTCTCTTCTAAGCTTTCTAACCTCATTCTTTAAAGCCTCATATTCCTCTTGAGTTGGTGATGCACTCTGTTGTGCCGCAATCGTTAACATGATTTGACCAAGTTGTTCAAACCAATTTCCAAGGGCATTAAGGGCTCCCGTGTTTAGAAAAGATGATATAATATAAGCGATAATTGTTGCATATAGACTATATTCATAAGGAGGAATACTATCTAACCATTTTGATAGGGCTGTGATAGTTTCTTTTAACTCATCAAATTCAGTGTTCAAAAATATTCCTCCTTTATTTATTTTACGAAAGGATTTAATAAAATATGAAAGTAGTTAAAAAACAAACAAACAGTAAACTTTGTTATATTTGTGGTATTGAAAATGAATTTGGCCTAAAAGCACCTTTCTATGAAATGGAAGATGGATCAGTAATTAGTATCTTTAAATACAAAGAAATCCACCAAAGTTATCCGGAAAGAGTACATGGTGGACTTATCACTGCGATGTTAGATGAAATAGCAGGTAGAGCTATTTGGGTAACTGAACCAGAAACTTGGGCTGTAACTACTGAACTAAACGTCAAATTTAGAAAAGTTGTTCCATACGATGTTACCCTAAAAGCCGTTGGTAAAATTATCAAAAACACTCATCGTGCTTTTGTTGGTGAAGCTAAAGTATACGATATGGATGGTAATACGCTTGCGGAAGCGGTAGTAACTTACTTAAAGTTACCACTATCAAAAATTGCAACTAGCACCAATGCTCATGAAGATGTTAACATTTATCTTCCAGATGATGTAACCGAAATAGATTAATCCCCTAATGGGGAATATGCAATCGTGGCGGAATAGGTAGACGCGCTACTTTGAGGGGGTAGTGTTTGTATAAACGTGTGAGTTCGAGTCTCATCGATTGCACCAATGATAGAACGACTTTGATACATTGTGTCAAGGCCTTTTTTTCCGCTTAAATGGGTTAAACCTATTAAACAGCTGTTTTTGATTGATTTTTGCTTTTTTAAAGGCGATTTTCACTTTAGCTATTAAAAATTTAAAGTAAATGCTATTTAATTATTGAGAATTCATAATCACTCTTACACGATGACTCCACGATTACACGAAAGGTATGACAATTCCACGATTAGATGTTGTTTGGCATATTTAATATTTTTTAATATGAAATTAAATTAACATCATCAATTATGGCGTAGTTTTTTTGCACATTGGTTGTATTCTTTAATGATTTTGTGATAAAATAAAACGATTTAGAAAAAATATTTAATTCTAGATGGGTGGCATGGGCAAAGAAGGAGATTTTTAATATGTATGAATTTGTAGTTAAAAAAGAATATGCACCTATCCGTGAAGAGATAGAGGCAATCATTAGGAAGGTTCAAAAGATTTTAAAAAAAGATGATTCAGATAAAACCTTTCAATTTCATTTAATTGGTAGTGGTAGTAGACATCTTATAACAAGAATTAGAGGTGGCAATGCTGGATATGATTTTGATTACAATCTCGTAATGAACGATAAGTTTAATTGGAAACCATCTATCCGTCAATCATTCTTTGATGCCTTTCAACAAGCAATTAAAGGTACTAGATTTACAACAGTTGAAAATTCAACGTCAGTAATTACTATTAAGCAGGTCGATAAGAAGAATAAAAAGGTAATAGTTGGATGTGACTTTAGTGTTGTATTTTATCCAAATGATGACAATTCAGGTTATTATAAATATTCTAGATTCAATAAGGGTCAGCAAAACTATACCTGGGAAATTAGAAATGTGTCACGCTTTAACAATGATAAGCTCGATTGGTTGAAGGATAATTACGAAGGTGTTTGGAATGATATTAAAGAAGAATATTTAAAGTTGAAAAATAATAATCATCAAGAAAAGCATTCATTTATATTATTTCATGAAGCTATTAATAATATCTATAATCAATGCCAGCAAGAACAATCATATGTTGATGAAGACGATGATTATTGGGATTAATAGCAATATACCAAAATTAGAGTTGGTATGCCAAATTGTATTAAAATCACTCTAATAACACATCTAAGAAATAATGACTTGATAAAATAAAAAACGTCAAAATGTTAAAAAATTGCTCATTTTTAGAAAAAATGGGCTTTTTTTATGCCTTCATGAGGACTTGAAGCAACAAAACTACATTAATTAGGCCTAAATGGTGACTGGTGGAGGTTGTTTGGCAAAAATCAACTTTATTCGGTGAAGCTCTAAAATCGTACGCAAATTAAAATTTCTTTCAAAACATACGTGAAAAATGGCAGGTGGGTATAAATACGCACACGTCTATAAAAGATAAATTTTATACTGAAATAGTGGTTTTGATAATCTAAAATAATTCTGTGATTATAAAAATTTAGATAAAAATGTGGGTTGAATCGCTCTATTCGCAATGAATAATAAGTTTTTTAAGTTGTCTTATTTTGATTATGCAAACTGCGCAAAAGCGGAGTTTTTTTGTTAATTTCTCGGTATTGTTATTTTTAAGTTTAAATAAACTCAAGCAAAACTATTGACAAACAACTTGAGTTTTGATAAACTTAAATCACAAAGATAAAAATGGAGGTTCTTATTGTGGCAAAAACAAATGAAATTTTATGGAAGGTCGAATCAATTACAAGAGGAGAAGCGTCGGGTGATAGATCTTCATATTTAGTTATAAGTAATGCTTATTTATACACATGCACTAACAATCTTATTTATTATAAAGATGGTGAATTATTAGAAATAGCTAATGAAATAAATAAACATGTTTCTGATGATGTTATAAAAAAATTAAACTCATTATTCGTTGAACTAAGTCTTGATGGAATAAGAAATCTTGTATATGAGTTGTTATCTGGCAAAAATTATAGCCCAAAATCATTTATAGAAAATTCTAACAATTATATCAGTGAATTAGCTAATGATTTGTTAAACATTGATGACTCTGGCCATATTGTAATGGATTTCGGATCTGGAACAGGTAATTTCTTGGCAAATGTCTATAAGTACGCTCATGATAATAAGTTTGTCTTAAAAGAGTTGTGCGGTATTGAAATTAATGTAGAGCAGGCACATATATCAAAAATGGCATTGTCTATTTTGAGTGATGGCTCAGTTAATCCTAGAATTATAATTGGTAATGCTTTAGAAAAAGTTAATTATCGATACACAAAGGCATATGTTTTTCCTCCATTAGGAATGAGAAAACTATTAAGTGTGGATGCGAGAAAAAGTTTCTTGTTCAATGACCTTTATTTATCAAATAGAAATTCAGGCGAGTGGCTATTTATTGATAATATGTTAGGTGGTTTGTCAGGAGATAGAGCAGTTGCATTAGTTGCTGGAAGGGCTTTATTTAGTAACACAGATATAGAATATAGAAATAGATTAATTGATTCAGGTTGGATTGAAGGAATTATTGAACTTCCATCTGGTTCTTTATCATTTACTGGCATCAAAGTGTATATGATAGTTTTCAGCAAAGGAAATGAAAGAATCAAGTTTGTTGATGCTTCTGGAGTTTTAGGAGTTGAAAACAAAAGATATGTTAATCTTGAATTACCTGTAAAGAAGATAGAAGAAATGTATTATTCAGATACAGTAGCAACTAAGGATGCAAAAGAATTAATTGATATTCCAAACTTGTGCCCATCAACTATTTTATTAGATGTGAAAAAACTTGATAATGGTGTTGAATTAAAAGAACTTGCAGATATATTTATTGGCAATCAATATACTCTAGGAGTATTTGAGAGCAAAGGTCTTCTTAGTGATAAAAATACTGGATATAGAATACTAACTTCAAGTGATATTGAAAACGGGATGGTGCGCTGGGGAAGTCTGCGTTTTATTAATATAAAAGATGACAAATTTGATAAGTTTGCTGTTCATTTTGGTGATGTGGTCGTAACTAGCAAATCCTCTAAAGTTAAAACAGCAGTTGTTGATATTGAACCGAAAGAAAAAATTCTTGTTACTGGTGGAATGCTTATAGTTAGACCTAATCAAAAAAAATTAAATCCTACTTATTTAAAGATGTTTATGGATTCTGAAATGGGACAATCTGCTCTTAAGAGTATCCAAAAGGGTAATGTTATTGTAACAATTACTGCAAGTGGTTTATCAACAGTGGAAATACCATTAATTAGTCCAGAAAAACAAAAAGAGAAAGCTGAAAGATATAATACAAAACTATCAACATTAGCTGCATATAAACAAGAAATTGAACGCATTGAGAATTCTCTTAAAAATTTATTTGAAGAAGAGGAGAATTAGAAAGGTGGTTAATACTTATTCACAAAGTCAAATATCAGATTTAAAAAGTAAAATAATGCAAAAAATAAATACTGAGATTACATTAGCATTAAAAAATTGTACTTTAGATGAAATAATAGAAAAATATGGAGTTGAAATTGAAAAAACGCAGTATTTTTCTGGTGTTACTAGACGAAGCAAAATATTGGTTTTAGGTCAATTGTCAGGAAAAGTAAAAGATTATCAAATTACAGCAAAAAAACTTGGTGTTAAAGAAGATAATTTGGAGTTTGTTGATTATGCTGGAGCAATGCACTTGAGCGTTGAAAGGTTGCGTTATTCAAATGAGTATTCTGATATTATATGCGGTCCAGTTCCTCATAAAATTGAGGGTATGGGTTATACTTCTAGTCTAATAGCAGAGATAGAAAAGAATCCTTCTGAATACCCGAAACTTATTAAAGCAGTGGCAAATGATAGTCTTAAATTCTCGATTAGTGGTTTTAAAGAATATATATCAAGAACAAGATTCTTTGAAGAAATAGTTGAAGAATTATAGGAAAAATAGAAAATTGTTGAGAAATATTTGCTAAATGCAAGGAAATTTGAGAAATGATGAGAGATTTTTGTTATTAAATATGTATTTAATGGTTTTTTATAGCAAAAAGTGTTATAATAATGCTAGATATCAAAAGTGAGGTAATTTTATATGGTTGATGATTATTCAAAAGCAATTAAAGAATTGAGAAGCAAGATGACTCTTTCTCAAACGGAATTTGCCCAGCTTCTTGGCGTTTCTTTTGCGTCGGTAAATAGATGGGAAACTGGGAAACATGAACCTACAATCAAGATTAAAAGAAAGATAAAAGCTTTGATGCGTGAATATGACGTCAAAATTGATGCTTAACGGAGGTGACTATTATGACTGAAGAAGAAGTAAAACTTAATTATATAACACCAGCCATTGAGAATGCAGGATGGATAAAGAAACAAATTAGAATGGAGTATTCAATTAATGCAGGTAAAATTGTTGTTAGAGGAAATGTTGCAAAAAGACTTCCTAAAAAGAAAGCTGACTATGTTCTTTTTTATAAAGAAAACATGCCACTTGCTATAGTTGAGGCAAAAGACAATGATCACAACATTGGCGATGGAATGTTCCAAGCTCAGGAATACGCTGATAAATTAGATGTGAGATTTGTATTTACTTCTAATGGCGATGGATTCCTTTCATATGATATGAAAACAGGTGAGCAAAAAATTATCTCTTTGGATGAATTTCCATCTCCCCAAGAATTATTTGATAAACAATATAAGGATGAAGTCGAAAAATCAGATAACTATAAGAAAATTCTTGAAACACCTTACTATTTTAGTGAAGAATCATTTACGCCACGTTATTATCAAAGAATTGCTATCAATAGAACTGTAGAAGCTATTGCTAAAGGTAAGGATAGAGTTCTTTTGGTTATGGCTACAGGTACAGGTAAAACATATATGGCATTTCAAATCATTTGGAGATTATGGAAATCTGGATTGAAAAAGAAAATTTTGTATCTTGCCGATAGAAATATTCTTGTTGATCAGACTATCATTGGTGACTTTAAACCATTTAAAAATTCGATGACGAAAATTTATCACAAGAATATGGATACATCATATGAGATTTATTTATCTTTATATCAGCAACTTGCTGAAAATGATATTGATGATAGTCTTGCTATTTTGAAAGAAAATTTCAATCCTGATTTCTTTGACTTAATCATTGTAGATGAATGCCATAGGGGTAGTGCTAGGGAAGACTCTAACTGGAGAAAAATATTAGATTATTTCTCAAACGCTAGCAAAATCGGTATGACGGCTACACCAAAAGAAACTAAGGAAGTATCTAATATTGATTATTTTGGAGAACCTATTTATACATATTCGTTAAAAGATGGAATCGAAGATGGTTATCTTGCGCCTTATAAGGTTATCAGATACGCTATCGATACAGATGTTTATGGATATAGACCAAATAAAGGTAAAACAGATAAAGATGGCGACATGGTTGAAGATAGGGAATACGGAGTTAAGGATTTTGATAAGAATATTGTAATAGATGAAAGAACTCAACTTGTTGCTGAGAAAATAACAGAATATTTGAAAAATACAGACAGGCTAGCAAAGACAATTGTGTTCTGCGTTGACATTGATCATGCTGAAAGAATGAGACAAGCATTAGTCAATCTCAATTCAGATTTATGTGCTGATAACCATAAATATATAATGAGGATTACTGGCGATAACGATGAAGGAAAGAAACAATTAGATTACTTCATTGATAATGATAGTGTATATCCAACAATTGTTACTACTAGTAAGTTGATGACAACAGGTGTTAACTGTCAAACATGTAAGAATATTGTTTTAGATAATATCTTTGGCGAAAACGGGTTGACTGAATTTAAACAAATTATCGGTCGTGGAACAAGAATTAAGGAAGATTATGATAAGATGTATTTCACAATTCTTGATTTTAGAAACGCTACTAGATTATTTGCAGATCCTGCATTTAATGGTCCTGAAATTCAGAGCGAGGATTACGATCCTGAAAATTATAAGGGAAAAAAGAAAGTTATAATAGATAATCCAGATCCTAAAGAAGTTGAACCTAAAGAAGGAAAGAAAAAAGTGTATATCAATGATGTTGAGGTAATGCTTTTATCTGAAAGAGTACAATATTACGATAAGGATGGAAAACTTGTAACTGAGAGTTTAGTGGATTTTACAAGAAAAAATCTCCTACAAAATTTTGCATCTTTAGATGATTTCTTAACTTTATGGACAAGTGATGAGAAGAGATCTACTATTATTGAGGAACTTGAAAATAAAGGTATTTTCATAGAAGAACTTAGAAAGATGTATCCTGCAGATGTAGATGACTTTGATTTAATCTGTGATATTGCATATGGAATTAAGCCGCTTACAAAGAGTGAGAGAGCTAAAAGAACAAAAGTTGATGAGGTATTAACTGCATACTCAGACAAATGTAAAGAGATATTACAAATATTATTGGATAAATATTCTAATGACGAAATAGATGAGCTTGCTGACTCTAAGATTTTAAAATTGCCTGAATTCAATGAATATGGTAACCCTATGAAGATTGCTAGTTTATTCGGTGGTTTAAACGGATATTTAAACGCAGTTCATCAAGTTCAAAATGCACTATACTGTGCATAGAAGTGAGGTAAATATATGGCGGTAACAAATTTAGTAAAACGAATACAAGACATCATGAGAAACGATGCAGGTGTTGATGGGGATGCACAGCGTATCAGCCAAATGACATGGATGTTCTTCTTAAAGGTTTATGATGCAAAGGAAATGGAATGGGAATTCTATGACGAAAATTACAAGAGTCTTATTCCTGAAGAATTAAAGTGGCGTAATTGGGCTATTGATGATCATTCAAACAATACAATTACAGGCGACAAGCTATTAGAACTAGTCAATAATAAATTATTCCCAACATTGAAAAACCTTGAAATCAGCGAAGATACTCCTTTAAAACAACGAATCGCTAAATATGTCTTTGAAGATGCTCAAAACTACATGAAGGATGGTGTTCTTTTAAGACAAGTTATCAATGTTATTAACGAGATTGATTTCTCTGAATACAAAGAAAGACACGAATTCGGCACAATCTACGAAACAATCTTGAAGAGCCTTCAATCAGCAGGTAACGCTGGTGAGTTCTATACACCTCGTGCTGTAACTGATTTTATGGTTCAAATGATCAATCCAAAATTAGGTGAGACTGTAGCTGATTTTGCCTGTGGTACAGGTGGATTTTTAACATCTACACTTAAATACTTAGAACCACAGAAGAAAACAACTGATGATATAGACAAGTACAACAACACAATCTATGGTATCGAGAAAAAGCCAATGCCTTACCTTTTATGTATCACTAACATGTTGATTCACGATGTTGATGAACCAAAGGTTTATCACATAAACTCCCTTGAGAAGAACGTAAGAGATTATAAGGAAACAGATAAGTTCGATATTATTCTTATGAATCCTCCTTATGGTGGTTCTGAAAAAGATGCTGTTAAGAATAACTTTCCAGCTGACTTAAGAAGTAGTGAAACTGCAGATTTATTTATGAATGTTATTATGTATCGCTTGAAGAAGAATGGTAGATGTGCAGTTATCATTCCTGATGGATTCTTATTTGGCGAAGATAATGCAAAGGTTGCAATTAAGACTAAGCTTCTTAACGAATTCAACCTTCATACGATTATCAGAATGCCTCATAGCGTTTTCGCACCATATACATCAATTACAACTAATATCTTATTTTTTGATAATACTCATCCAACAAAAGAAACATGGGTATACAGAATGGATATGCCTGAAGGATATAAGAATTTCTCAAAGACTAAACCAATTCAATTAGAACATTTTAAACCTGTAATTGAATGGTGGACTAAAAGAGAAGAATTAATAGTAGAAGATTTTCCTAAAGCAAAATGCTATACAAAGAAGGAATTAGAAGACCTTCACTATAATTTAGACTTATGCGGATACCCACATGTAGAAGATGAGATTCTTGATCCTAAAGAATTAATTCACCAATTCATCGAAAAGAGAAATTCTTATAATGATGAAATGGAAAGAACACTGGCAAAAATCTTGGAGCTTTTAGATGAAGACAATTAAGAATCTTAAAGCCGAAGAAATTCGCAAATCCATACTTCAATTAGCTATACAAGGAAAACTTGTTAAGCAAGATCCTAATGATGAGCCAGCCAGTGAGCTTGTCAAAAGAATTTATGCGGAAAAACAAAAGTTAATTAAAGAAGGAAAAATTAAGAAGGACAAGAACGAATCTTTTATTTTTAAAGGTGAGGATAATTGCTATTATGAGAAGATAGGTAAGAATGATCCTGTAAAATTGGAAGATTTACCTTTTGATATACCTGATTCATGGACTTGGATTAGATTAAAAAACATATCAAATCTGAACGGAGGTTATGCTTTTAAAAGTGAAAAATTCAGTAACGAAGGAATTAGAGTAATTAGAATTTCGGATTTTGATGAGAAAGGTATAAAGAATAAAGACATCAAACGTTATCCATATTCAACTGATTTAGATTCTTATCGAATAATGGTAAATGATATTCTTTTATGCATGACTGGAGGAACAGTTGGGAAAAGTGCATACATAAAAGTTCTTGATGAAGATTGTTACATAAATCAACGAGTAGCATTGATTCGCGTCAACATCATTAACATAATTTATTTTTATTCAGTATTAACATCTTCCTATATCTTTAGCGTAATTAATACCAGTAAGACTAGCACTAATGACAATATATCAATGAAACTGATTGAAGATTTCTTGATACCTATTCCTCCTCTGAATGAGCAAGAAAGAATAGTTGGAAAAATCAAATCCTTTGAACCTTTAATTGCTAAATATTCTTTTGTTGAAGAGGAACTAAGCAATCTTGAATCTGAGTTCCCTAAAAAATTAAAGAAATCAATCCTGCAGTACGCCATCGAGGGAAAATTGGTAAAACAAGATCCAAATGATGAACCTGCCTCAGTACTTCTAGAACGTATAAAAGCCGAGAAAGAAAAGCTTATTAAAGAAGGTAAAATTAAACGAGATAAGAATGAATCTTACATCAATCAAGGTGATGATAAAAATTATTATGAGAACTTGCCCAAAAATTGGTGTTTAACAACAATATCCGAAATTACAAATTCGTATATTGGTCTTACATATAAGCCTACAGATGTAGCAAATAATGGAATAATCGTATTAAGATCATCAAATATTCAAAATGGCAAACTCAATTTAAATGATATAGTGAGAGTTTCTTGCAAAGTTGATGATAAATTGCTAGTAAAAAATAACGATATAATTATTTGTGCTCGAAATGGAAGTAAAAAACTTGTAGGTAAATCTGCAATTGTTGATAATGTCAATGAAAAAATGACATTTGGAGCATTTATGGCAATTTGTAAAACATTTTTTTATGAATATGTCTATGTATTTTTACAATCGCCATTGTTTTTTTCTCAACTAGCAAAAACAAGTACAACAATAACAATAAATCAATTAACCCAAAAAGCATTTAATGCGTTTTTCATCCCTTTACCTCCTGTTGCCGAACAAAAAAGAATAAAAAGCAAAATTGATTACATATTTAAATATATCGATATAACTCAATAATCTTTTTAACAATTTTTTGTTGCTCATTAAGGGGAGGTATAGGAATAATTGTTTTAATCATGTCATTAGTTCCTAATCTCGGCATTTTTACACCATACATTAGATTTGTAACCTTGTTTAAAAATGTTGGAGATTTGAAAAATATAATAAGATATGCCGAATTTATTAAGCATAAAAACGGAACTATTTCGCTTGTTGATACTCCATCTGATTCTGCAATAAGAACTTTATCTAAATATGGACGTAATTTACAATATAAAATCATTCCTTTTTCAAAATTAACCTTGCTTTTTAAATTTGTGTTTGCATTAATAAATTTTTTATCAATAAGTTTAGATGAACCACTTTCTATATCTTCAAGTTCTAAAAGCCAATCACCAATTAATGGAACTTTATTTACTTTCGTAAATCCATAAGTAGTTATATTTCCTATGTAAGAATAAGCCCAATTTTGTGGAATACTAAAACCAATTGTCTCATCACAAAAAGCTGCCCTACCACTAATCTTCTCATAATAATTTCTATAAGTAAAATAACAGGTCCCATAACGAGGCCTGTTCTTACATTACCAAGTGACTATTTTATCTACAATTGCTTGTTGTTCACTTGCTGTTCTTCTTAAATATATTCTTGTAGTTTCAATGGATTCATGGCCCATTAAATCAGCGAGAAGAGCAATATCATTATACTTTTCCAAGAAGTTCTTAGCAAACCTGTGTCTAAATGAGTGGGGATATACAACTTTAGGATCAATTCCATATTTAATTGCGAAGTTCTTTAATTGCTGAGATATACCTCTAGTTGTTATTCTATCACCAAATCTATTTAAAAAAAGATATCCTGAATTGATTTTAAGATCATTCTTTATCCACGTTTCAGCTTCCTTTCTCAACGCAAAAGGAATGTAGATGCGTCTGATTTTTCCTCCCTTTGTATATAAATCAATATATCCAAGTTCAATATGCTCAACTTTAATTTTGATAAGTTCACTAATTCTTGCACCTGTGGCTCCAAGAAATCTTACAATAAAATACCATTCTTTATTATCCTCCAGTTTAAGTTTTCGTTTTAAAAAAACGTAATCAGCATCGCTAATTACGCTTTCTAGAAATGTGCGTTGCTGTACTTTAACAGCCTTAATCTTGAGATTAGGCTTCTTAATAAACTCAAGATACTTATTCATTGCCTGAATCTTCAAGTTGACCGTCTTGGCTTTAAAGTTCTCAATTAGGAATACCTTCCATTCTAATAGATTTCTCTTATTAACGTCTTCGTATTTATCATTGTAATTTTTTATTGCAGTAAGATACGCAGACACTGTGTTTGGTGCTAAATTTGATGCGACCAAAAAAGCTTTAAATTTTTCCATTTTGTCTATGACCTCCAATGTATTTGATATCATAAACAATTGATTTTAAAAATAATTTAGCATATGAAAACGACAACACAAAAATTATTATGAGAAGAATGGTACCTTTGTTACAAATTTAGCAAATATGATTTCATTCGATATACCATTAAGCTGGACTTATTGTAGATTAAAAAGTATAATTTATTCATTAACAGATGGAACTCATAGCACACCAAAATATACAGAATGTGGCATTCCTTTTGTTTCTGTAAAAGATCTTAGTTTGGGATTTTTATCTTTGAAAAACACAAAACATATAAGTGTAGAAGAACACGTAATATTATCAAAAAGATGCAATCATCAAAAAGGCGATATATTAATAACAAAGGTAGGCACTACTGGTATTCCAGTTTTAATAGAAATTGATGAAGAATTTAGCTTATTTGTGAGTGTTGCTTTAATAAAATTCTTTAAAAAATATGTCAATCCTAAATTTTTTATATATTTATTAAAAAGCCCCTTAGTACAACTTCAAGTAATTGAAAATACAAGAGGCGTTGGAAACAAAAATTGGGTTTTAACAGATATAGAACACACGTTATTAGTTTTACCGCCTTTAAACGAACAACAAAGGATTGTAAATCGATTAAATACTATATTAAAGCAATTATAGATTCTAGTTTTTGAATTATTTTATCTTGTTCATTATTACTAGGTAAACCAATTATTAATTTTTCTAAGTCTTCACCTCGTATTGAAGGTGAATTATCACCCTTCATAAATGGCATTATCCCATCAATACAATATGGTGATAATAAAAAATAATATAAGAAACTAGAATTTAATTCGCTTAAAGGACTACATACATAAAATCCTGTAGAGCCTATGCAATCAGAATAATTCTCTGATATAAGAGCTATATTTTTTAAATATGGTCTTACAATAGAAAATATAACATCTCCAGTGTGCAATTTTCTACTGGCTCTACTTGGAGCATTTTTAGTTCTCATTATTTTAGGATTTGATATTACTTGATTTTTATTATCTACAGCATCAATGTCAATATATCTAAAATACTCTCCTTGTGGCTTGCACGATTGCATTGGAATTAAGACACTTTTCAAAGGAAGAGCCACCCAATTTGAAGGCCACTGTAAGCAAATCTTCTCATAATAATTTTTATCATCACCTTGATAGATGTAAGATTCATTCTTATCACGCTTAATTTTGCCTTCTTTAATAAGCTTTTCTTTTTCAGTTCTTATGCGTTCTAGAAGAACAGAAGCAGGCTCATCGTTAGGGTCCTGTTTAACTAATTTTCCCTCTATAGCATATTTAAGAATCGATTTTTTAAATTTTTCAGGGAACTCTTCTTCAAGTTTAGTAAGTTTTTCTTCGGTAAGAGAATATTTAGCAATTAATGGTTCAAATGAATTGATTTTATTAACAATTCTTGTTTGCTCATTCATAGGCGGAACCGCAATATAAGATTCTTTAAATATTTCTTTATTTAGATGAGGAATAGCAGCACCTATTTTGGAATTCTTGTACTTTTCTTTATTTAATAAAAATATAAACAGTAAAAACTGATAATTAAAATTTTTAACAGCTGAAAATATTTTAAATGTACTTCCCATATATCCTTCAAATGGAGGTGTCATTATTTCTCCAGAATTTTCCCCATCAACAAGGATTACTTTATGTTCAGGACCTACTATTACTCCAGAATTTTGATATGTTGGAACTGCTTTACCTCTAATTACTTTTGCCTCAAGATAGGGCAGTGTAATTCCATTAAACTTTTTTCCATTATCAAGCCAACAGATATTTTTTTGTCTAATCCAAGTCCATGAATCAGGTATATCAAAAGGTAAATCTTCCAATTTTACAGGATCATTCTTACCTATCTTCTCATAATAGCAATTATCGTCACTTCTATAAACAAATATATAAACGTATTATTTAACAAGCATTGTAAAGAAAAATATTTTTTGCGTATTAGAAAAAATAAACTTCTTTAATTTTTTATATTTCCTGTACGCACTTTTCACTAACTGTACGCAAATTGTATCAATATAGGTATTTGCACACAATGATAGAAAAGCATAGGGTTTGATACGTATAAATGTCAAGTTAAATATCCTCAATTTCGTTCATTTAACTATCATCAGTTTGTAAAGGCTTAATTTTATCTTTTATTCTATATGATTGACCAGTTATATTAAATAAATATGAATAATGTAATATTCTATCCAAAATTGCTTTGGTAATCATTTCATCATTACCTAATATTTGTGACCATTTATCAAATGTTATATTACTTGTAAATATTGTAGACCTTTTTGTATATCTCATATCAATTAATTGAAAGAATAATTTAGATTTAAGAGGACTTATTTCATTAAATCTAACTTAATTAATTATCAATAGTTTATATTTGATGAATTTTTTTATTTTATTATTTTGTTATTTTTGAAATATTCATTTCCATTAGTCTTTCCGTAAAAGCCTTACTAAACATAGATAAATCGTTGACGTTTATTATGTTTTCTAATAATTACTTCCCTTTTGTAATCATTATAACAAAAAAAGTACTCACTCGTATTGTTAAGAATTGTGGATTCTTATATGAACACAATTGAGTGCTTTTATTTTTACATTTATAATAATATAGGAAAAGATTATTTTAGTATAAAAAATAAATAAAAAGAATAGAAAATATTACTTTTTTAGTGTATAATAATTTGTATAACATTTGTGGGAGGATATTAGCATGGACTTAATTTTTTATTGTGATGAAAGCTGCCATATACAATTTGATCATGTGGAGTATATGTCGTTAGTAACTGTTTTTTGTTCTAAATCAAGAACAAAAAATATTAATCGTGATATTAGAAAAATAAAGGAAAAGTATGAAATTGATCCTAATCAAGAATTAAAATGGACAAAAATTTCTAATTCTAATTTAGAATTATACAAAGAAATTATAAATTATATTTCTGAAAAAACATATATTAGAGTGAGAGCTGTTTTGGCTAAAAAAAGGTCAGCAGATGAATTGAAACTAAGAAATAAAACTTATGATCAATGGTATCATAGTATTTATTATTATCTTCTAAAACATCCTTTGGATTTAATAACAGAAGCAAAAGTGACATTTGATGATTGTTTTTTATTTATAGATAAAAAAGATATATATACAAAGGATAACATCAATATCTTGGCTGAATATTTAAATAGGCATTTTGCTTGTAGTCATAATTTTGTTCCTAAAGCTGTCGAATCACATGAACATCAATTAGTGCAGGTTGCTGATATTATTGCAGGGGCATTAACATATAGAAAAAGGTTTTCGGAAAATAGTAAGCCTAAAGACAAATTATGCAATTTTATTGAAGATAAATTAGGATCCCTTTCTTTAAAGTCTCCTTATAAAAATATAAACTATAATTTATTGATTATGGAAAAAGAGGAGCTATAATATGTCTTGTTTGTTAAAACTAAAGAGAGTTAAGAAATCATCTAATGAAGGGAAAAAAGCATATTCTGACAGAAGGAAAAATGATTTTGCAAATATGATTTCTAAGCCATTAGAATATAAAGGCTTACCTGTATATTTTAATAAGCATAATGAAGGAATCGAAAAATGTTATAGTAAATTTATTGTTGGAAATGAAATGTTTCATTCTACAAAACAACCTGATTTTAGAAGACTTGAAAGACTTGAATGGATATATGAAATTATTGAAAAAGCTGATGAATGTGGCACTTGTTACGAATTTCGGGAAGGAGTTGAAAGGGGAAAAAACTTAATTTATTGTGTTAATAAACAATATTTAATTGTATTGAAAAAAGAGCATTCACACTATGTTATAATAACGGCGTATTCAGTTAGCAATGATAAAAAACAGCAACAAAAATATTTAAATATGCATTTATAGGTATATTTGTATAAGATAAACATATAATATAATAGCATAAATGTTATTATCTATGTTGACACCATGGCCAAAATGTGGTATAATTTATGTGTAAATTATAGGTGCTTGCACCTCCTGCATTGCAGGTGTTTCTACTGCCTTGTGTAGTTAGAATAAGAAAAAATCGCTATCCAGCTGAGATAGTGATTTTTGATTTTTATATAACCTATTGTACCAACATTATATAAAAAGATAGACAGTATGGATGTCAACCATCTTCGTATATCTGTAAATCTTCTGGATTTAATGACTATAGGGGGACTAATCACGGTATCAAACCAATAGGAGAGTTATGACTTGACGCCAAATATTTACTAATGTGTTAATGATAAAACAAAGATAACCAAAAAAGAAAAAGCTAAAATTACCAATTAACTTTGCTTAGTGGTTATCTTTTTTGTTATAATAATACCTAAAACAAAAGGAGAAAAATATGAACATTATTATAACTACTACTTTATTATTTTTTAAGGCCCTTTAAATTAGTTTAGGGTTCAAGTAATTTGAACTATAAAGAACTTTATGATTTGACGGCTTGTCAATCATCGTGCACAAAATTATGCCCTAGATTAATGGGTTTTGTTAAAATTATCTAGGAATTCAATTGGAGATAAATAGCCAAGTGGCTTCACGGGAAATCTATTATATTCATACATTCTTCTAGCTACTTGAGTTTCTAAATCATTTAGATTGAAGAATGTTCTACCATTGTAGAAATATAATTGATCTTTACCATGACTACGTTCGACTTTACCATTATGGCGAGGAGTATAAGGTTTAATACGTTTGTATTCAATACCTAACTCCATAAGTGTTTTTTCAAATAATGTTGGTTTGGCATCAGGATGTATTAGTTTATTAGTGAACTCAACACCATTATCAGTTTGTACACATTTAATTTTAAATGGTAATTTCTTAACGCAGTTAAGAATAAAACATTTCAATTTAGATGCTTTTTTTGATGATGATTTAGAAGATGATAATTATGAAAAAATTATATTGGTCTTCTTCAAGAATGGAGTCAGTCGCAAGGATTTGGATTACCTAACTATTATTATGAAATAAGTGATGGTTATTTATGTGGAGTTAAGATTTCTAACTATGATGATTTTAATGCTATATATTATGGAAGAGATCTAAGCAAAGCCAAAGCAAGAGCTGATGCGGCATATCAAGCGTATACTGATTTAAGAAATAAAGGATATATTGGAAATGAGTTTGAAGAGGCTGTTGGTGAACCAATATACGAAGAATCTATACGACAGATAAATGAATTGTTTCAAAAAAGATTAATTTATAAACCAAATTATAAGTTTAATTTATCAAACGTTAATAATGGAAATACTGAATGGGAGTGTATATTATCGGTAAAAGGGTATGAAGATTATTTTGGATACGCAACAACAAAGAAAGAAGCTCAACGAGAAGCTGTTTACAACTTTCTTTGTTATTTGATGGATATTGAAGATGATTATGAATAATCTCTACTGAAATTAGAAAGTTTTTAACAAAAGGGATCTATAAAATATCTTGTGATTTTGTGATAAAAAATAAAATCTAATCACAAAATATTTTATAATTAATCACAAAATTTTTTGAAAAAAAGGAATGGATATAAATCCATTCCTTTTTACCGTATTAATAGTGAAATTATCTATTTTTTTCTTATTAGAATTTATAATTTTATATCTGAAAGCATCAAAATCGGAATATCCGAATCCGATTCTTTTTATCGTTTTACAAAGATTGTTTTTTCCTTCAATAAAACAATTCGATAATCTTTTATGAGTTATTTGATTGATTTTCTAAGAATTATTTCCAGAGCCTAAAGAAGTTTATGATCACAATAAAACTCTTTATTGGTATATGTTACACCAAATAAATTTATATAATCATCTACATAAAATCTTTTAAATTTTTATAGGTTTTGTTATTTGTATTATAATCCCAAATCTGATGCTTTAATGTTAATTTTTTCAAATATTTCCTTTTTTAGTCGTTGAGGTATTATGATTTTTGTACAATATGGATCGTTTTCAAGATTAGGATTAGAGAGGTTGTGTAGTTCAATCATAAACATATTTTGTGAACTCCAACGCTTGGAAATGTGAGCAGGATCTGCATAATATTTTTTACCGTTTTCTTCCAAATAATATTTGGAGCCAAAATAATATAGTGCAGCTTCTTGTTTATCTATTCTTTCAAAGCCATAATCGTTGTTTTCAAAATCAACCATAAATCCCTTACTTAAATATATTTGAACTTCATTATTTACATCACCATTTTCAAAACTTCTTCCCGTTCTTGCAAATTCTTTACATATTTCGTCTTTTTGGATGATGTAATCAGAAAATTCCCAACTTGAAACGTAGTCTCTTGGGTCAATTGCAGCGTAATAAACTAAATAATTTGTAAACCATTCTGGTCGATGATATGATTTTTCAATAATAAAAATGGCGCCATCTTCGTTATATGCAGAATCATTTGAATTACATGCAAAATATAAAGCAATTTTATAATTTCTTGTAAAATCAAGACATCTGGTTTTCCGACCGTAATGTTGAGCGATTGCTAATGCAATTTTCGATTTTTCATTTTTAACTTTATTAAAAATTTTCCGCAGTTCTTCATTTTCTTGAGCATCTTGATTCCTAAGAATAGTAGGTTCAAGATTCCAATTTTTGCTTGCATGACCTCTATAAAAAAATCGTTTTAATTGTCCATCCAATTTATAAATTTTTTGAGATGATATATTTTCAATTTGTTCAATTAATTCATTATAAGTATTTATTTTTATCTCTTTCATAGTTTTTCCTCCAATGAAAACATTGAAATGTTCTCAAATATTTTGTAAATAAATTAAGCAAAAATTTAGACTTGATTGAAATGTTATATGATTATATCATATAACATACTTATCAACAACAACTTTACTATATTTATGAAAAAGACATATATAATCCTAACTATGGGTAAAAAATGAGTAAATTACTATTGTAATATGATCATTGTAAAACTTAAAATATATTCAAAAATTTTAAACTATTATATTTATTTGTAAACCAATTTGTAATAAATAGTGTCAATAACTTTGCAAAAAATTCATTAAATCCTTGCATTAATTGTCAAAATATGGTAAAATATAAAAGTAAACAAAATATTTTTTAGGCTTGTAGTGGGGGAACACTCTTAATAAATAACATAATGCTATTAAAATCTCCCAATACAATCGGGAGATTTTTTTGCTATAATATGTATAATAACAAAGAAAGGAAAATACTTCATGAAAATACTAACTCAGGAGGATTTAATGTCAAGTTTGCAAATTGATAGTAATATTATGTTTTTATTAGGTGCAGGATGCTCTATATCATCAGGATGTATGGCGGCAAGTTCACTAGTTAAAGAATTTAAAGTTCATTTGTATTGCAGAGATAATAAAGTTAAAAAAGAAGATGTTGTTGATTATTATGAAAAAGAATTTTTGAAAAAACTAAATGAAGATTATCCTGATAAAGATAATAATTATTCGTATTATTTTGAAAAATGTTATCCAATTGCGAAAGATAGAAACAGATTTATTAAAAATAATTTTATAGATAAAAATCCTAGTTTAGGATATTTATGTTTTGCATATTACATTATTTCTAATAAAATACCATATATTTTAACAACAAATTTTGATAACTTAATTGAAAAGTCAATTCAACAAATTGATACACATTATGATTTAGTTCCGGTAAGCGATAGAGTCCAAGCATATTTAAATGATGGAAAAACAAATTTGTTAAAATTACATGGCGATTACAATTATGACCCTATACAGAATACTGAAGATGAATTAAAACAATTACATGATAATATGGTTAAATTGTTGAATGATATAAAGGTTAATAAATTAGTTGTTATAGGTTATTCTGGTTATGATGAATCCGTTATGAATGCTATAGAAAATTATATTAAACAAAATTCTAGCATTGAAATATTTTGGTGCGTAATTAATAAAAATGAAATCACTTCACCGAAAGTATCAGAATTGTATAATTATAACTTTAACTTAGTTGAAATAGAAGGATTTGACCAATTATTTAATGATTATTATAAGATTTATTTGCCAAAAAATGATATAATAGAGTGCTATTTCAATAAAGAAGAAAATGAGAAATTCTTTTTTTCCAAACCGTTAAACAAATTTCAAAAAATAATTACTAATGGTTATCCATTAATAAGAGAACCTATCGTTTATGAATATGATGTTAATAAATATAATATAGATTTGGATGCTGAAAAGACTTTGATCAGGTATAAGGAAAAATATTATGGATATTCTAGCAGTTATTGTCCTATGGATAAAGGATTAAAATTAAGTGATGTAATACTTCCTCTTGATAATAAAAAAGAAATATTAAAAAAATATTTAATACACTGTTTTAAAAATAAGAATTTAAATATATATAAAAGCAAAGTTTTTAAAAATAAGTGCACTTTTGCTCCCTTTCCTTGCTTAAAATTTGATATAACAATTGTTAATAATAAGTTTACTTTAACTTTACTTCCAAGTTATACCTTTGGAAAGGAACCAAATTCAGAGGAATATTCAATTATCAATTCTAAAGTTTCCAATTTATTTGCTAAACAACATAATAAATTATTGAATGACCTTATAAATGAAAACTTCAATAATTTTGATTTTGTATTTGATAAAATTTCTTTTTCTTTTTCTAACAAACCATATACTACTTTCGATAGTGAAAATATTTTAGATTATTACACTTTCATAAATGAACCTAAAATGGTTATAAATTTTCAACAGAATAAAAATCAAATTGGATTGCTTCAAACAATTGGTCCTGAAGTTGTGCCATTCAGTCCTGATACAATTAAAATTGGAGTAATTTGTTGCACTGAGAAAAAACAAATATTATGGGATAATTTTCTAAAAAAATTAATAAATGGAAGTTCGATACCTTCAAAAACTGATTTAATACAACAATTTCCTGGCTTTGAAAAACTATTGAAGAAAAAAATAGAATTTGTAAAATACGATAATTATAAGTTAAGTGTAGAACAGCTAAAAGCAATGAATCAAAATGAGTTACTTGCATATTTATTGGAATGGATTAATAGTTTTTATAGAGATAATCAAGTAGATCTTATAATAGTTTTTTTCAGCAATGAGATGGAAAACTTTAGAAAAGTTGAAAACGTTGATTTTCATGATTATATTAAATTTAAATGTTTAAATAAATATAAGACTCAAATTATTGAAGAAAGTACTCTAAATTCTGCTGACGATATTAATAAGATACTATTTAACCTTGCATTAGGAATATATACTAAAACTATAGGTATTTCTTGGAAACCATTAGAATTTAGTAACGATAATTTTTATTTAGGCATGTCTTTTGGAATAACTGATAATGGAATTCATGTAGGTTGCAGTCAATTATTTGATGGAGCAGGTAGAGGAATGCAATTATTAGTTCTTCCAATTGAAAATAAAAATGTTAGAAAAAATCCGTATTTAAGCAAAGAAGAGGCATATGCTCTTGGGCGAAAGGTACGAAGTGTTTACTACAAGGCTTCAAAGCCATTCGATTTAAATAATATTGTTATTCACCGTACTACACCTTATAGAAGTAGTGAAATTGAAGGATTTAAGCAGGCGTTTAAGGGATTAAAAAGTTTTAATTTAATTCAGATTGTAGAGTATACTGATTTTAATGGATATGCAACAAATATTTATGGTGCAATTGATGGGTATCCAATTAGACGTGGAAGTGTATTAAAACTATCAAATAGAGAAATTCTTGTTTGGACTGATGGTTCTGTATATGATGAAGAAGTAATGCATAATAAAACATATAGAAGTAGTAAACGAGGAATTGGTAGACCAATTTTAATAAAAAAGTTTTATGGAAACGATAGCATTGAAAAAATAGCATCTGATATTTTAAAATTAACAAAAATGGATATGAATAGTACAGAAGTATTATGTTCTAGATTACCTGTCACATTAAAATATGCAAAAGTATTGTGTAATTTATTGAAACAAGGCGATATAGATGAAACTGATGATTTAATTAATTTTCAGTATATAATGTAAAATTTAGTTATTGTCATTCGATTTTGTAAATAATGATGAACAAGAAAATTCGTTAATTAAAAAAAATAACATGTCAAAAATTTTTTGCAGAAAATTATGAAACACTGGTCTGTAAAATTTTTAAACGTATTATAGTAAAAATATATAAATTATCGTGATTCTTTAAATTAGTTTTTGGTTCAAGCGGTTTTCTCTATAAAGGAGCTTAAAGTTAAAAATATTGTTATTATGTTATGCCTTTTTCATAGTAGATAATGAATTAAAATAAAATTAATCACGATTTAATGTTATTTTATCATTTATAAGTTATAAAATTTTATTTTTAGCTGTTCTTAACAGACAATTATGTGGCAAATATCAGAAATAAAATATCTCATAGCATAAAGTCTGTAAATTTAGATAAAACTCAATTTGCAATTTTTATTGTTGTACATATTTTTAGATTTTATTGTGCGTTTCAAAATAAATGAAAACTATAGGAGAAAATATCTATGTCTCAAAAAGAAAAAATTATAAATATTCTAAAGAAAAATGAAGCAATGACCCAGGCTGATTTATCAATTGAGTTATATGGTGATAATAACCATTTACCTAATGTATATGCCTCACTAATGTCACTAATTAAAGATGGAGTTGTAAGTAGAAGTGGAAATCATCCTTCATACTATTCATTAATTTCTGACGATGCAAGATCACCAATAAAAGGAATTCATAAAGTTGAAAGCAAGGTTAATATTCCAACTCCAACAAGTGATGAAGTTAATAATTGGTTAAAAAAATGGGATTCGTCACCTGAATATACAACGCAAGAAGATGCAATTAATGAACTATTTCATAGTCATTATAATTCAAATAAAAGTCTTAAAAATATAATTATCAAATGTTCGGTATTAAATGATCTTTATAGTACCAATATTTTTAAGGTATATCCAGTAGCTTGTCATATACTGGAATTAGATATTGATGATAGATTAAAAAATGGTGATATTTCACTGGTTAACGAGATAGCAAATAATAAAATATCTGACAAAGAAAAAAACTTTTATTCGTTTGCTTCAAAATACTGTAGTCACCATAATCAAGAAGAATATCCCATATATGATTACTATGTAGATCAAATGCTAAGACATTTTCGAAATGTTGATGTTTTCTTTGACTTTGATAATGCTGATTTAAAGAATTCCGAAAAATTCAAAAACATACTTTTGAAATTCAGAGAATTTTATAAATTAGAAAAATTTTCTTTAAAAGATTTAGATAGATATTTATGGCAAGTAGGTAAAGAATATTATCCTAAAAAATATTATAAAAGGTAGGCGATAAATGTGATTGGTGAGGATATTTCAAAAGAACTGATATATTCAACAGTTAGACTAGTATGTTTTAATGACAAAGTGGTTTCAAAGGGGACATCATTTTTTATGATTTATGAATTTGATAATACTAATATTACTGCTTTGGTTACAAATAAGCATGTTGTATGTGAAGATCTTGAAAAAATGATTATCTACAAAAACGCTAAATTTGTTATGTCTTGTTCAGAAAATGGAATTGTAAAAAATGATAAAAAAGTAGAAATTGTTGTAAACGATTTAGATAAACGAGTTGTATTCCACGATGATCCCAATGTAGATTTATGCTTTATATTCGTAAATGATATGATTAAAAAGAACATTGATATGGGAAACGAGATTTATTATAGGGCTTTAAATACAAATTTAATTATTAATGAGGAATATGCAAAAACTCTTGGGCCAATAGAAGATGTTATTATGATTGGATATCCAATTGGACTAATTGATGAATATAATAATAAACCTATTGTTAGAAAAGGAATAACAGCAACGTCTTACTGCTTAGATTATAGTGGAAAGAAAGAGTTTTTAATTGATATAGCTTGTTATCAGGGCTCAAGTGGTTCACCAATTTTTATACGCCAAGTTGGTCTTGGAAAAAAACAAAATGAAAATGGGGTAACAATTGGGCTAACTATTAATTATGAACTTTTAGGAATACTATATGCTGGGCCTTACAATGTTGTTGAAGGCGAAATTAGTGTTTCGGAAATACCATGTAAAACAATCCCGATTTCAAAAACTAAAGTTATGATTAATTTAGGATGCGTAATTAAACCGTGTAGAATTATGGAATTGTTTGAAAAAATGATAAATCATCACAACGAATAGGTACACGAAAAAGTTAAATTATTTATAGCGTCTAGCGTTATAAATAATATAGCAGGGATTATTAATAGATATAGAGTGTTTAATTTTTTTCTTTCTATAATCTTTGATAGAAATTTCAGTACCGCCACAATAATGACAGGAAAAAGTATTTCTTTCTAATGTAATATAACAGTACAATACATTATCAATTTTAGCTATTTCAGCGGTTTTAATTTTTATGTTAAATTGTTCTAAATTAAATAGTTTTATGATATCATAATACATGAAAGTCCTTTTGTATATTTGTGTGACAACAAAATTAGACCCTTTAAATTAGTTTAGGGTTCAATCAATTTGCTCTATAAAGAAGTTTAGGGTTTTAATTCCTTTAAAGAAATATAGGGTCAAAAAAATTAATTATTATTGTACATAGTCTCCAAAGCAGACAGTGAGTTAAAAAAAATTATTCACTATTTATTTTGGAGATTTTTTATTATGGAAATGGAAATAAGTAAATAAAAGGAACAAAACATTTAAATTTATATTTTAAATATATTGTGCTTTATGGTATAGTATATTCTTTCTAGTGTTTATCTGAAGCAATTAGTAAATTTTTCTTCTATAATGAAAAAATACCAATAAAAAAGTTTAGGGTCACCCTAGACTTCTTTATTGATATATGCTGACCCTAAATTAATTTATATAATCATTATATCTAAGGACTTTTTTTATAAATATAGAAAAGCTAAAAATTTATTGGAGGAACACTGACAGACCCCAATAAATTTAAAGGTGTATCATTCCCCAACAAGTTTATATAATTAGAAATTACTCATCTTCAAAAAATGAAATAATTTCAATTAATATTTTAAAAATTGTCAAAATTTTTAAAATTATATCTAAAATTTCATGCATTATAACACCTCACTTTCCTAGCATCTAGCTATAATTGATTGTTGTAAGCATTATTTTCAAAAAAATTTTTTTGATTTCATGTAATTTAGTAATCGAAAATTATAACTGAATACAAAATAATGAACAATATCAAACAAAGAAGTGAAATAATTGATAATTATTTTGATTATTTAGAAATTGCTTTTGATATCCATAGTGAGAAGTTAGAAATTAATACGACATTTGCAAAAAGTTCATTAAATCCTTGCAATAATTGTCAAATTATGGTACAATGTGTATGTAAATAAATATTTCTTATGCTTGTAGTGGGGGGAACACTCTTAAAAACAATAATATATAATTAAAACCTCCCAACTCAATGGGAGGTTTTAATTATATATTAGTAAATTTATTTTGCTAAAATTATTCGTACTAAAAACATGAAGAAATAATAAACTAGTTGGTTGGTGTTTAAATATGTTAAAAGATGAATTTAAAAAATTATATAATGAGTATGATCAAATACTTGCTCCTATTATAGCAAAAATTATAAATGATAACTGTAAGTATTGCAAAATATCTGAAAAAATAAAATGGGGGTGGAATTATGATCAAAATTTATCAATAATGGCTACTTGTGATCGAAATAATAATTTAATTCAAATTAATCTTTTTTCTGTAATAAAAGCATATAAAGAAAAATTGTTGATAATTGTTGAATATTTTGTAGTTCATGAAATAAGACATATATTTCAAAATATTAAAATTAAAGAGCATAAAGCTGGTATATGCAATGATATAAATTCAAATTTGGTTGAAAAATGGATTTACGAAAACGAACATTATGAAAAAGCTTTAGACATTAACAATAATGAAAATCCTAAATATTTCATGCAAAATTGCGAAATTGATGCATATGCATTTTCATATGCATTAATGAAGCATAAGTATAAAGATGTCAGTTGTTTATATGTTCCGCAATATTATGGTGCAGAATTCTATAATATCGTTAATGACTGGCTTGAATGCTTTAAAAATGAAATAGAAAATTAAATTTAATTAGTTTCATTATTGTTAATCTAATATATTTAAATTTTTAAAATTCATTTTTATTCAATATTTTTATACTAAATATTGAATAATTTCGAACAAATTATATTGTTTTTAAATGATATCTTTAGTTTAATAGATATCATAATAAATATAAGTATAAATGTAAATAAGATTAAATCGTTGTATTAAACGGTTTATACGTTAAAATATCATACATAATTTAAAAAATGGAGTAATATATGGATCAAAAAAGTTTTTTAATATCACAAGTTGCAGAATTCAAAAATAAATATAAAGAATTTAGAAACTTACAAGATTATGTTGTATTTACAGCAATGTGCATAAAATATTTTTACTATTCTGCTGGCGCAGCTAACTTTGATGCGGAGAAGATTATCTCATATTTAACTGATGGAGCAAATGATGGCGGAATAGATGCAGTCTTTAATAATGAAGAAAGTGAAGACAATAATCTAGTATTAGTTCAAAGTAAATACTATAATGTTGCCTCTATTTCATTTGATAAAGTAGTTGGCGAATTAGCCAAAATTAATGAAACTGTAAAGTCATTAACTAAATATAAGAGAGAAGGCTATTCTGAGAAAATGGTAACCGCATATACTAATGCAGTAAGCGAAATGGGAGATAAAGCCCATAAAGAAATAGTGTTTTTTACTTCTTATGAACTTTCAAATAAAAAAGAAAGAAATAAAATTTCAAAAAAAGTACAGGAATATTTTCAAGAGTTTGATGTTGAATTATATTTCGGTGATGATATCATTGCACAAATTGATAGTGTTGAAAATTGTAGTGAATATGTTGAAAATGATACACTTATGTTAGATAAATCTAATAATTATTTAGAATACGAAGATTCAATTATAGTAAATATATCTGCTAGATCTTTACAAAATCTATATAATAGAAGACGAAAGACATTATTAGGTCTTAATTTGCGTTACCACATAAAGGATAATAAAGTAGATAATGCCATTGCATCAACTATAGAAGAAGATCCTAATAATTTTTGGTATAAAAATAATGGCATATTAGTAATATGCGAAGATTATGAAAGAGATGGAAAAATTTTAAAATTAGAAAATTTTTCTATTGTAAATGGTGGTCAGACTACTTATAAAATTAGTAAGGCGGATCTTGAAAACACAGATTTTTATTTACAATGTAAAGTTGTAAAGTCTAAGGGAATATCTGAAAATGAAAGAGATAACTTCATTACTAAAATTGCTGAAGCAACTAATTCTCAAAAGCCTATAAAAGTAAAAGATTTAAAAGCAAATGCGCCTGAACAAAGAAAATTGAAAAAAGAATTTGAAAAAATTGGCATTTATTACATAATTAAAAATGGAGATAAAGCATCACCTTCTAGTAAGTATCCGTTTCCATATTTTGTTACTAGTTTAGAAAAAGTTGGTAAAGTTTCACTAGCAGGTGTCTTACAAATGCCAGGTTCTTCAAGAAGTAACTCAGCAAAAATGTATGATGATTTATACTATTATAATATTTTTGGATCATCTGCAAGCCCTAAATTTATAGCAGATTTAATTAAAATTGATTATTACTATGAAAAATATATTAAAACTGATTTATCAGCTTATAGTGATGAAACAATCTCAGTTATTAAAAATGGCAGAACATTTACTATTGCATGTATTGCATTTGCTGTGAAGTTAAATAAAAAAATATTTAATTGGGAAACTATTAAAGAAAACATAAATAATGCTGACGAACTAAAGAAAATTCTTCGTAAAATGGATGGAATCGAATGTTTGATTGAAAATAAACTTGATAATGAACAAGAAATATTTTACAACATATTTGGTTTAATTGGAGAAGAAGTTTTAAGTCCATGTTTTGAATTAGCTAAAGCAAAAGCAAGTAGTGATGGAAAAGTTATAGCCCCATCGGATTATTTAAAGAGTGATCAAAACTATTATAAAGATGTTCTTCAAAAATTTTATACAAAATATCAGACAAATAAAGAATTAAGATTAAATATGGATAATATATTAATCAAAAATAAATAAAGAATGTTACGCTTTTGGAAAACTATAATTGCACATTAAAGATGCAATAAGCAAACTTAATTATCATATTAGATATTGAATAACTACTCATTTGCGTTTATTGAAATTTAAAATTTGCGGACTTGCACATTTTAAACAAATGTCTACTTTAGGGACATAATACCAATTGAGTAGTTTTATTTTTATATTGAATTTATTTTGATTTTGGTTGCAACTTATAGACATTATAAAACTAATAACACCAATCTGAATGTATTTGAAAAAGAATTAGAATACGTTTTGAAAAAAGTTGATGATAGGAAAATAATAGATAGAATAAATCTAAGCATCATAAAAAAACAAAAATAACTTTAATAAATGAAGTATTAATTAGCAAATTATAAAAAATATAATTAAAATGTGTATAATTAGCGCTAATAAATACGAACAAAAACTGATTAAAAATGGAGATTTTATTGTGAAAAATGAAAATTGTAATGAAAGAGACAATACAAATAATCCTATCTGGTTATATCTAATTTTTAAACTAGTAGAAAACGAATGGGATAATTACAGAAAAATTGCATATGAAAATGTCGATAATCAAGAGTTATTTGAATATTTTGATAGTATTTTTAATAATGATTTTAGAGAAATTGTAATAGAAAAAGGAACTAAATTGTATAGAGCAAGACAAATAAAATCAAACAATGAAGTAGAACTTGGTTTAAATGATTTAAACTTTGAAAAATTTAGAGATTATTATGAAGAATTCAAAAAATTTAATGATACAAATAATAACCAAATGTTAAATTTTGGAGAAATTTTATTTTTTCTAAATGGTATAAATTATCATGATAATAAAATATCCGAAAAAATTAAAGATTTATTAAGTCAATTAAAACAATTGCAATTTGTTGGATTTAAAAAAAATGAGTGTGGAGTGCCTCCTAGGAAATTTAGAAATGAAAATAGACTAAGTAATAAAGATGATGAATATTTATATTTGAGTTTTGATGTGCATACAGCATTATCAGAAATGCGACCAACCATATCTCAAAAATATAGTATTGCTGAATGTCAAACTGTAAGTATGCTAAAAATTTTAAACTTACACGATTACTCTGCATATGATGTATTTTCTAAAATAAGTTGTTTGATTAATAAAATAAGTCAACCAAATACAGATAATGACAGTAGTTTTTATGCAATAACACAAAAATTATCTCATTATATAAGGAAAAATGGATTTGATGGTATAACTTATAAAAGTGCAATTGTTGACAAAGGAATTAATTTATTATTATTCAATGCTGATAATGTAGAATTTATCAACTCTAAGATATATCAGGTAAAGAACGTAGATGTTAAATACGAAAAACTATTTAGCATATAGTTGCACAAATAATTTAATGAAACAATGCATGAGTATGTATTAAATAATGTATGAATTAAATTAAGTTGTGACATATATTAGCTAAAAATCATTAATGAAAAATATTTAATAAAAATTTGTCAATTATAACAATAAAATTATAAAAAATTGTCTAATATAAACGAAAAAAATATATTAATTGGTGGATTAAGTAAATATTTACATATAGTTAATATTAAAACTAAAAAATATGAAGCATAGATAGCTGTATATCCAAAATGTTTATTTGTTACAAATAGGTTAAAGAATGTAAAGTTAATATTAGTTATAAAAAAGGAGATAGGATGGATACTTATTTAATTGCTAGTAAAAACAATAATATTACTGATAAAGAATGTGAAGAATTTCTAAATGATTATTTAAAAATATTAAAATATAAAAAATTGTTAGTTATTTGGCAAATATATTATGAAACTATAAATCAATTAAAAAATTTTGGTAAAAATGTTTCAAGTGAATTTTTAATCTCAGAGATGAATTTAAAAAAATATGCTCTTGCAAATATATATATATGCAATTCATTAAATGCATTTTATATGTTTGAACAATATTGTGAACATAATTTCACTTGTTTTAAGGAAAAAATTAAACAAAGAATATACGATAACAATTTTTCATATAGATTGATTTACAATTTAAGAACATATTCTACGCATTGTGAAATTCCAATAACAAAAATTAAAAAATATATTAAATATAATGATTTTTCAGAAATTAATTTAGAATTTTTAGTTTCTAAAAATGAATTTTGCGAGGCGAAAGGACTCCAACCAAAGGTACAAAAAGAAGTTTCTGAAATCATTCGTGAAGATGATATACAGATTTTAAATTATTTTAAAGAAGTCGAATTGATTTTATTAAAAGTAATAACAGACATAATATTGCATAACAAGATTAGAATAATAAATGTATATGAAAAAGCTAGTAAATATATTTTTGGAAAACCATATAAAGCTGCTTCATATTTCTGCAGGAAGGGAATTACTAATTTGTGTGTAATTCCTAACTTAAAATTTTTTTACTATAGTTTAATGGAAGTGCTATTAGAAAATGAATATTGTAAACAATATATTGATGAAACAAGAGAAAATATTGAAAAATTATGTGTTAAAATAAAAAATATAATGAATTTTCGCTAGAATATCATTATGTTGTTACTTTTAATTAATTGATTATAATTATTTTTTAAAAAATTTATTGTTTGAATATCTATTAATAATGGAATTAATAAATCAAAATACTGATTATTTAATTAGATTTTTAACTATAGTAAATTAGGTTTGGTATAATGTATCTAACCTTTTTAAATTATGAATAATAATCACTAAATATTGAATAAATTAGGAAAAAGTTAATTTTAATAAATGACGGGTTGTCAATCATCGTGCACAAAAATCATGCCCTAGATTAATGGGTTTTGTTATAATTATCTAGGAATTCAATTGGAGATAAATAGCCAAGTGACTTCACGGGAAATCTATTATATTCATACATTCTTCTAACTACTTGAGTTTCTAAGTCATTTAGATTGAAGAGTTCTACCATTGTAGAAATATAATTGATCTTTACCATGACTACGTTCGACTTTAC
>OGIG01000345.1_pt1 | contig 46589 bp, 48 predicted proteins | sample 1571601 | NCBI WGS metagenome assembly OGIG01 (sample SAMEA2581953, study PRJEB24529) | metagenome | biome: Human gut stool | place: China | collected 2011 | reverse complement strand
GCTCAAATTTCAAGGCATCTTGAGGAAGCGGATACCGAGGCTTTACTTGATGAACTGATGGAGCTGACCGAAGCGGCGGCCAATGGCGATGTGGACCTCGAGAAAATCGACGCGTACCTGAATGCGCTGGACGAGAAGGACCCACTGCCATTTGAGATCGATACCGAAGCGGCACTGACAGATTTTCACAATAAGCACGGACTGCTGATAAAGGAATCACGCGCAGCCCACCGGAGACATTTGAAAACCAAGCGGACTGCTTCAAAAATCGCCGCTGCTATTGCCGTTGTGTGTGTGACAAGCTCGCTGGTTGCGGAGGCGTGCGGGATAGATGTATTTGGCACGATCGCGCGATGGACGAGCGAAGTATTTCATTTTGGACAGAACGAGACGCCGTATGCCGAGGTGGGCAACTACCCAATCGAAATCGGGGAGACGAAAGAATACGATACAGTTCAGGCTGCGGTAGATGCGCTGGAGATTACTGACCCACTGATGCCGAATTGGGTGCCAGAACGATATGAGTCCCCTAATGTTAGCGTGCATAGAGAAGCGTCGGGCATAAGCATTCATGTAACTTATGAATCGGAAACCAATGCTTTGAAATTTCAATATAGAGAGGCATCACGGGCAGATCAACAGTTGATTGAAAAAGATTCGGCTATGGAACATAGCTATCTTGCGGGGAATATTCTGCATTATATTATTGCCGATAAAACGGAAACAAAAATTCTGTGGGCAAACGGAAACTTTGAATGCAGAGCAAGCGGAGATATCTCGGAGCAGGAAGCGAGGGAGATTATAAAATCGATATATACAGGGGATTAACATGAGACTAAAGAAATTTACTTTGATTTTCCTTGTGAGCGTATTACTTATTTTGCAATGTAGCGTAATAACCTCGGCACGGTCAAGCGATTATCTGGATGCGTATGGCGTCTATTTGACACCACAAAGTGGTGGAAAAATCGTATTTACCGCGGATGTAAACGCATTGAGAGATATGACAAAGGTAGGGGTGACAAGGCTCTATTTGTATGAGTCAAAGGATGGCGAGAATTTTTACCTAAAAAAGAGTTACTTCTACGAAGACTATCCCCTTATGATGAGTTCGGGGTTGTATTATTACAAAGATATTATCACATACAATGGTACGCCGGGGTATAAATATTATGCTAAGGCGTATTGTTATGCCAGCGATAGCACAGGGTACGATGAAAAGCCATATACAACGGCTATCAAAACTGCGATCCGGTAACCGATTTCAAACAGAGTAGGGTAAGACTATTATTTAAGAAACGCGCAGACAGTCGGTAACGACAGCCTGCGCGCTTTTCTGCACTGAATAGACTATCAACTTGCGTTCGCTGCCGGGGGCCTCCGTTGTTCATTCTGAATTGTCGAAACAAAAAATAGATATTTAGGAGGAACTACAATGCGTGAAGACATCAGAATGAAGGTCCTGGACTTGTTAAAGACCTACCCGGACAATATGCGGAAGATTGCGCAGCTCAACTATGAACTGGCGCACCCATCGCAGATATCCGCGACGGAAATGCTGGAGGCGATGGTCTTTAAGAAGGGGAACGGCGAACGCCATTCCGTTGGTGAGGTATCCGATAAGACGCTCTACATTGCAATGAACTATCGGAATGAGGCTTTTCGGGAGAACCGTGAAGTGTTTAAGGATTATCATAGCATGTTGGTCCCATTGGAGCGTGAGACTGAGCGGCTGCGGTATTACATCTCGCTGCTCGATCAGAGACAGGCGGAGGTGATCCGGCTCTATTATTTTGAGCAGGAGTCATGGGAAGCAATCTCACAGAAGATGGGGCTTACACCAAAACCTCTTCGTCGGCTTCGCGATGCCGGAATTGACCGCCTTGCAGAAATGTATGAGCTTTCCGGTAAGATTCCGTAATGCTGCGGAGGCTGCGCCTGCGATTGTCAGCCATCTGGCGGGATAACTAACAGAAGTGAAAGGTGTCCTCCGGCGTTTTCACGCCGGAGGACACGAGAACAATTAGCTTGTTGTTACTTTCTACAATGGCAGTGATCTGGCTCAGATAATAGAGGTGACGGTGCGTTTTTTAACACCATCGTTAAAAAAGTAATAATTTCACAATACAAATGTGATTAACAAAATGGGCCTGTAGTACATCAAATAACAGAAAAACAATATTATATCTGGCACAGCTACCATGCTCCATGCGTAATGATGTTGCACGAATGTCTATAGTATGATATATTTAAAAAGCGTTTCAATTCCTGCCTAAAGAATGTCTTATGGTGAACGAAGGACTGAAGTGACTCTATGAGGAGATGAAGAACTGAGGCATAATTGCTAACTGTCTAGAGATTGCTGGAAACAAGATATAATTCGTGGAAAGCCTTTCGTACATCCGGTGATAGACATAATCGACATTGTTCAGTTTGGGGTGGGCTGCAGCGGCAATCTGTAACCCTTTGCAAAAACGTTAAATATGCGTTGGATGCAGGAACGCAATGCCGGGGGTGCGTGTTTTGCTGGAAAGCAGATGAAATGACTACGCTCAATTAAGGAGCGTATTGGCAGTGCTGCTGAGCCTCGAAACCAAGTGAACTGGATTTGAATTCACTCGACCACAAGGGAAGCTATGCGGTAAAGAATTTTAAAAATGCCTTTTGGGGGGAATGTAATAATGATTAGGAAGCAGATTATCGCTACATCCGGAATAGACTGCCAAAATCAACAGCTTTCATTAAAGACTTTAGCTGAGTATGCAGAGACCTTGTCGTCCAGATCAACGGCAATGCGTATGGGGATCAATCATGATTGCACTATGCTTCCAGTAGGAAAGGTTCTGTCCGGATCATTAAAGCGACTTGATAATGGCGAAATTGCACTCGAGACGCTAATCGATGACTTTGCAGACGCATTTTTGCCTTGCGAAGGTCCAAATGGGGAAACGCTATATTATGCCAAGAGTTCTTATGATTCCAGACCGTTTGTGGATTTCCAATCGGAATCGCGAAATGAGCTTACTGTTTTGATTAATCCCCTTAATTTTGATCAAGAAGACTACAATGGGATAGTAGCTTATTTGCATGATCAATGTGATGCAAAAGTAGAAACAACGTTTGCCAAAAGCTTGATCCCCACACCAGAAGTGGTATTCTGTTTTGCTACGGGTTACTTGATTGCTATACTGGGCAAACAGACTTTGAGCAAAACAATGGACAAACTCTCGGATGCGATATCGGACGATCTCTTGAAGTGCTACACTTCCATAAAAAAAACTATTGGTTGGATTGCGAAAAAAATAATTTCTTGCGGACAGACTGCCTACATATTTACCGAACCTAATCAACCTATAGAACTGGTTGTAAAAGCTCGGAAAGGAGAGACAGTCTTAATAGCACTCAATTCACTGAAGGAATATAATGTTTTCAATACAGTTCAACGGTTTAATGACTATACAAATGGAAATTTAAATAAGATTCAGTTTGTATACGATGAAACTGAAGGAAAGTGGGAGATGAGCTATCTTACGACTGTTACCGGGCAAGTAATCGGTACAGAAAAAAGTTATAGATGTACCATCCAAATGTATCGTTCGACATTGAAGAGCCCCACGGCTGGGTTCTCTGTCGGCGGTACGGCGACCTTTAGCAACTCAGAAGATGTCGAAAGTGATGAATAAAATCGGAACAGAGAGATCTGTTTCGATTATACCTTACCGCACGGAACTCTTGAGGAATGGTTATGGGCTTTGACTACTCTACCCCAGCGATTATTAAATGGCAACTCGATAATTTTATGGATGTTATCGATGAATTTGAAAGTATATTTGCGGATACAGTGCATCACAAAGTTTGTGTGGGTCAAAATTATGAAACCATATTACTACACATAGTTGGAAAATCTATGGTTACAGTCAGAGAAATTCTGACGCTATGTGCCCACGGTTATCCGGACGGAGCATTGTCCTTGGGACGAAATCTTTATGAACAGATGATTGTTATCTCCTTTTTTGAGATGCACAAAGATGATGTAGACTTTCAAGAATATGTTGATGACTTCTTCTTGAACTATGAAGTGCAAAGGAATAAATGCTTTCGGGACATAGACCGGTATATCCCTGATGATGGTAGAACTGCATTAGAAGTGGAGTGGGAGAACCTCAAAAAGCATACGAAACGAAAATTACACGGAGACTATTGGTGGACAAACCATAATTCATTTTCGGAACTTGTAGAGCATATCATGCAGGGTCAGACGGATAAATGTATGTACAAATTTTGGGGAGTTCACTACATGAGGTATAAGCGGGCTTGTATTGCATTACACGCAGGTTGCATGGGTAACTCTATCAGGATTGGCAGCAACACTGCGTCCAATGTTGTTGACACGTCTCCTTCTGTATATGGACAAAGTACACCTCTGGTTTATGCGGCTGTGTCTTTAATCGCTATCGTTGGGGTCGCTTGTTCTACATTCCAGATTGATAATACAAAACACTTAGCATCATTAAATGAATTAGCTGTTTTTTATCAGAAACAGGAAAAAGGAGACATATGTGAGTGAACTACGACAACATTGGCGAGTGTTCTTCTCGTTGTTCTTTATATAAATGGAAGCATAGTGACCTTTTGACAAATTTGAAATTTGCGGTAAAAGGCAACGCCCTCATTATGCCCTTCAAAGTCCCCTGAAAAGGACCTTGAAAGTCCCTACTGGATAGTGCTATGATTATCCTGCAAATAAAGGATGTTCTCTGATGCTGCGGCATCGGAGAGCATCCTTTTTTGCGGCAAAAACGCGGAAACCGAAAGGAGAATGACCCTTTTTGGAATTATGCGATCAATTGTGCGGTAAGGAAGGGTAGACATGAGAGAAAAACCGTTTGCGGATTATCCGGATATTGTAAATATTGATCAGCTCAGAGAGATGCTGGGGGGCGTTGGCTACAAAGCAGCATACCGCTTGCTGCATGATGGGAGCATACGCTGTTTCAAGATAGGAAAAGCCTTCCGTATCCCAAAGGCCAGCGTTATTGAGTATTTACATGAGAAACCGAAAATTTAAATGCTTACGGCGCCCAAAATAAAGTCTTGCGCGTCATTGTTCCTGCGGGTTCGATATGCTAAAATGACATTGTCATTGGCAGAAATTCCGCTGCTACGAAAAGGGAGGTAAACAAAATGGTAGCAGGTCATCTGCAAGAGAAAAAAGGATTATTTTATGTGGTGCTTAACTTCATTGATGCAGAGGGAAAAAGAAAATCGAAGTGGATCTCAACGGGACTTCCGGTAAAGGGGAATAAGCGCAAAGCGGAGGCGGTGTTGCTCGCAGAACGGCAGAAATATCAGTCTGGTGATTATTGCCTTGCAGCAGATGCAAATATGCTTTTTGCGGACTATATGCTCTATTGGCTCAGACAGGTAAAGACGTCTGTAGATGTGACGACCTATGCTGGCTACAAGACGAATGTGGAAAAACGCATAGTGCCTTTTTTCCGCAGGCGAAAGGTCACGCTGGGCGGGCTGCGAGCCGGAGACATCCAAGACTTCTACACCTACTGCTCGGTTGAATTGGGGATCAGCAACAATACGATCATCAAGTATCATGCCAATATCAGCAAGGCTTTGAATGATGCCGTCCGGATGGACAAGATCCCGATGACTCCTGTGAAACGCGGTATGCGTCCCAAAATGACGGAGCATATCGGAAAATTTTATACGCTGGCAGAGGTCGAGAAACTGCTTGCGTGTATAAAGGGGGATGGCGCAGAGTTCCCGGTTCTGATGGCGGCGTTCTACGGACTTCGGCGCGAAGAGATCATGGGGCTCCGCTGGCAGTCGATTGATTTTGACGGGAATACGATTACCATCAGCCATACGGTCGTGCAGGTCAATATTGACGGCAAGAGCACCGTCATTGCAAAGGACCGTGCAAAGAGCAAAAAGAGCTACCGCACGCTGCCGTTAGTTCCGCAGTATCGCGAGCTGCTGCTGCGGATGAGGGAACATCAGGATGCTTGCCGGGAGCTTTGCGGTAATTGCTATTTTGAGAGCGACTATATTTACGTAAATGATCTTGGACAGCCGTTCAAACCCAACTATGTGACGCAGCATTTCAAGCTGTTTCTGAGGAATAACGGCCTGCGGGAGATCACCTTTCACGAACTGAGGCATACCTGTGCAAGCCTTCTGCTCAAGAGTGGAGTTTCGATGAAGGACATTCAGGAATGGCTGGGTCACAGTAGCTACAGCACGACCGCAAATATCTATGCGCATCTGGACTCAACCGCAAAGAAAATTACGGGCGATGCGATGCAGGGAAATGTGGATATCAGCGCAAATGTTGCAGCGAAAAGCCGAGCAAGAACGCAAAAAAGGGAAGAATTTAGGAGAGAACTGGGGTAAAAATGAGAAATGACTTGGTTTCTCCAAAACGGAAAAACCCAGTCATTTCAGGTGGTGCCGGTGGTGGGACTCGAACCCACACGGAGTCGCCCCCGGCGGATTTTGAATCCGCTACGTCTACCATTCCATCACACCGGCACATTTATTGAGATAACTCCAAAATTCTCGGTCGGAGAGAACTAGGAGAGAACTCACAAAAACCACGTATTCGATTGTAACCTGAAAGCCTTGAAAAATCAAGACTCTTATAGCACGCCGTACTTCCAGACGTACTGGCTTTTGAGTGCTTGGCCCACGTATTTCCACCGCAGCACTCCGCAGTCCTCCGTCGCCCCAAAGCATTGCAATTACAAGCTTTTTGCGGTTGCCTCTTGATTTTTCAATGGCTTCATAGAAGCCCCAAAAGTTCTCTCCTGACGCAACTTGGAGAGAACTAAGAGAGAACTCATTCCTTCGGCCCCTTGAGAAAGAAACGGAGAACCGAGGAGAGAACTCAGACGTATTTTCGGGTTTTAGGAGAGAACTAAAACCATCAAACATGGCACCGAACCTATTTGCCAATGGCTATTTGCAAGGAGGTTCGGAAATGAAAGACATAAGAAATAAATATAGACGGCAGTTCAAACAGTACCCTGATTTGGTATCTGTTTCGATGTTCCGGGAAATGCTGGGCGGGATCGGTGATTCCTTTGCCCGTCGCCTGATCCGTGAGCAAAAGGTCAAGGCCATCTTCATTAAGCCGCACTACTGGATACCCAAAGAGTCCGTCATCGACTATGTGTTGAGCGAGGACTATGCCAGCAGAAAGCTGAGGGTGCGGGTATGAGGAAAAAGGAGTTGAAGCTTACAGATATTCCCGGTGACTATCTGAGCAAAGAGGATTTCTACAAAATTGCCCACATCAGCAAAAGGACAGCGCTATGGCTTATAGAGACAGAACTTGTTTTAGCCGAACGGCCGGAAAAACAGGGGCTTGGATACCGGATACCAAAAGCAGAAGTCGAGCGATACCTCGCGGATAAGAGCATAAACCCCACGAAGTATCGGCGTAGTGATCGTTGTAACAGATATCCATACTGTCCGGTGCAACGGTACACGAAGCGGCTCGGCAAAGAGATTCGCACGGTTGTCGAACAGGATATTGCCCATCTGCCGGATGTACTGGCTCCAAAACAGGTCAGTGTGATTCTTGGGTACAATCTCAGAGAAATCTACGACTGGGGCCAGACCCGAGGATTAAAAGCCTTACGCCTGTCCGGAAAACTATATTATCCGAAGCCATTTTTGCTGGATTTTGTTGCTTCAAAAGCATACCACAATATTCGAGAGAAGTCAAAAGAACATATCGAACTGCTTAGGAGGGTTCTGCATGAGTGAGCATGTTATTGCAGTCACCAATCAAAAAGGTGGCGTTGGAAAAACGACTACAACGGTAAACCTTGGAGCCGCGCTCGCTGCGGCTGGTAAAAGGGTCTTGGTCATAGACTATGATCCGCAGGGAAGCTTGACGGCTTCTTTTGGGTATACACCGGCCGAACAGAAGCGCACAGTAAATAATCTGATGCTTGCCGCCATTGACTACCCGGAAGATCTCGAAACGCATCTTGAACGGACGATCATCAGAACGGAATCCGGAATTGATCTTATCCCTTGTAACAAGAGAGTGGCCGATGCTGCGGCCCGCCTGCAGGTTATGCAGATGTCCCAGTATAATGCCATGGGGGCAGAAGATCGTGCCTGTGAAAAAGTGCTAGCTGTGATCACCGATATCCTTCGCAGCCACTATGATTACATCATCGTTGATTGCGGATTGAAGTACGAACTTCTTACGGTCAATGCCCTCTCTGCCGCCGATTACTGCATCATTCCGGTGCAGGCACACTTTTTGGCAAGTGAGGGTATCCCGGAAGTGCTGGAGTTGGTTCGCTCCGTTCAGGCCAAGTTCAATCCATCGCTGAAGATCGCCGGCATTCTTATTACCATGTATCAGTCCAAGCCGCAGCTTTGCGAAAGTATTCGGGAAAGTGTTGTAGATGTGTATGGAACAAAGATCAATGTGTTCTCTCACCCAATCGAGTACACCATAAAACTTGCAGAGGCACCGGCCGCAGGTCAAAGCATCTTCGTCTACAGGCCGCAAAATCCTGCGGCAGTTTCGTATCGGTGTCTGGCCGAGGAGGTGTTGCAGCTTGAGTAAAGGCGGTATGAGTACCATGCTCAAAAACAGGATGCTTGCCACCCAGCAGGCATCCGAGCTTGAGGTCGGCAATGCTGCATATGAAACGCTCTTCCAGACCCCTTCAAATGCTCCGCAGCCAAAGGTGTGTAAATTGCCTATCAGCAAATTGCATCCCTTCTTCACCGCTGATATAGGATTTAAGCCCTATTCTGCATCGAAACTTCAGGCACTGGCAGAGCACATGGCGGCCGAAGGGCAGCTTGAACGGATCATAGTTCGCTCCATTCCCTATCGGGATGAATACGAGATTCTGGCTGGGCACAATCGAACCAACGCAGGACGGTTGAATAACTGGTCAGAGATAGAGGCGGAAATCGTTGATGCTGATGATGAGCGAGCTACGACCATCGCCATCGCCACCAACCTGCTTCGACGGCAGGATTTAACGATTATTGAGCGTGGACAGGCATACAAAGCACTTTTAGAGGCGCAGAGAAGGCAAGGGTTTCGATCTGATATTCAAACTTCAGGCGAAATTCGCCAGAAGTTTGATTCCGGCACCTTTGGCGAGATTCGCCAAAGGTACAGCGCGCGAAAAATTGTAGCGGAGTTTTTCGGTGTCACGGAATACGAGATCCGCAAGGCAATTAAGATGACCCAGCTCATCTCGGAGCTGCAAGAGATACTGGAAGAACAGCCGAAATTGCTGCCTCTGGCCTGCGCAGAAAAAATAGCTGACTACGAAGCCGTATCCCAGCGCGCATTTATCGAAATGTGTTCCATTGAAGGCTATCAGTTGAACATAGCGACCGTGAATTATATCGTTCAGAGATGTCCCCCACCCTGCGCAGACCGCCAGCTTATTTATGCGGCATGGCGGGAGGCCAGAGCGGCCGAGGAACGGAGAGCAGCTATGCCTCCGAAGAAACTCAGCTTTGAGCGAAAGAAGTTTGCTCCATATATCGAAAAGGTCGGAGGTGAAGATGCGCTGGAAAAACTCTTTCTTGAGTTTTTGAGCAACCATTTTGGATGAGAAAAAATAACTGTCGGTAGATAGGCTTGGCACCGCTTTTGCGGTGCCGGGCTTTTTTTATGCCATAGGAAGGTGACGAAATGAACGAACTGAGAAAAAGAGCGCGAGGGCGCCGTGCACAGAACCCCTTTGACGATGGAGCCGAGGAACGACTGAAAAGAATGGATCTGCTCAAGGCAGACGGTGAAGCAAACAAGACGTCACTGCTGACGCTGAGTGCAGTATTTGCGGGGCTGCTCTTTGATGAGCTGTGTGACTTTTACCAGGATTATTCCATGGTGAAGGATGATTTGGGTCAACTGTTTTCGGCGGCTGAAACAGCTGACGCCCGGCAGAAGTTTCTGCTGATCTGCCTGCAGTATGACGCCCTGGGGCAGGCCCTGCCCAATCCCATCTGGTGGATCAGCGGCAGTCCTGCTCTTGCGGGCGCGTTTGCAGACAGCTATGTTCTGCACCTGAAAAAGCTTTGTGACTCCGAGGAGGTGCTCTAATTTTGAAAGGAATTTTGGTCTATCAGCCACCGGATAAGCCTGCCCAGCTCCCGGAATTTATTGATGGTCTCGATCCACGCTTGCGGGAGAAGATCATCATGCAGCTTTATCAGCTGTCCAAGCCCCATAAGCCGGAGCTGCGAGAACCCCATTTCAAGCGGTTTTCTCTGGAACGCTATCGGGATCTGTGTGAGCTGCGGGTAAAGAGCAAGATGTTAGTTCGCATCATCTTCTACTTTTGCCCCAACGGACAGGTGCTGCTCCTGCATGGCTTCATCAAACGCCAGAAGCGTGACACGATGCAGGCCCTGGAGCAAGCCATCAGAATACTGAACGCACTACGGGAGCACCCGGAGCGCGCAGTAGAATACAAAATCAAGGAGGAGGAAAGAGCATCGTGAAACGAACACCGCGCACCCCGAAAGTTGCGGCGGAGAAACGCTGCGCAGGAAAAAACTGAGAATAGGAGGCTCCCGTAAAAATGAAAAAAGCAATACTTTGTGTGCTGCTCACGCTGGCCATGTCCGTCAACGCCTTTGCTTTGGAGGTGCCTACGGATACCGTGGTCCAGAATCTCAACGGCAGCCAGCAGGCCATCAAGACCTACACGATCCCGCCGGACCAGGACCCGGCAACCTTGATCGAGGAACCTTTTGAACTGGAAGGTTTCCTCTACACTTTTGCAAACATTGTGAAAACCGAAAACCCCGTTGAAGAAACTAAAGTGCATACGGAGATCATCACCATTGAAACAGCCAAGAAAGACCTGTCTGTGGTGCTTGAAAATCTGGAGCCCACCATCGAATTCGATGATGGCAATTTCAAAGGCACCCTCGCACTGGATCACACCAGTATTGTCACTGAGGCTGCAGGTTACACCACCAAGAGCTATACGGTGACGGAAACCAAGACCATTGGCCAGCTGGACCGCAATGATATGTCTTATGTCCCGTCTACTACCGTAAAGGATGGCAGGACTTTGAATCTTGCCAATGTGGAGTGGCAAGTCACCGGTACCGATCTTGTGGGAGAAGCACTGATGCCCTCGTCCTATCAGGCCATTGCCGCCTACTCTGCGAAGGCGTCCTACAATGCAGCAACCGGATACATCACAACCGCAGAGTATGTGGGGGATGTTACCCACGAGGGAATTGAGAGTATCACCTATGTACTGACATATTTGGGTGAGGAAATTGTTCCCGAGCCGATTGAGGCCGATGGTACCACCGATATGATCAGCAGCTTTGGCAGCTTTTTCACTGAAAACTGGCCTTTCCTGCTGGCGGGCGGTGGACTGATCGCTGCGGCTGTCTGCGGCGGTCTTCTGATCCACAACCGCAGAACTGCGAAGCGTCAGGAAGAGGATGAGGAGTTGGAGGAAGATTCTGAAGAACAGGAGGAGCAGAACGCATGAAGCACATGAGGCGACTGATTTGTATGGCGCTGATGATCGCAACGGTATTATCTCTGTCGGTCAGCGCCTTTGCCGCAGAATACACCTTTGAGTCTACGTCGGATTCGGAGTATTACCCCTCCACATCCTATGAGGATATTTACGGTTCGTACAACTACGGCGGCATCAATGTTGTGGACTATCAAATCCCGGAACTGTCCTATGGCTGCTTCAGCACGACCCAGACCGGCGTCATGGAAAAGGTCCGCTTGCCCGGGCTGCAGCAGTATGTGAATGTCTCCACCAGCGCCGGCGGTTATGGCGTTGGTGCCGGCAGCTACGGCACTCCTGTAATCTCCAGCGGAACCACCATCACTCCCGTCTATCGGGAGCCTGCCTATACCAGCGCTGAGGACATGGAACGCAAGGACGGCAGCATCGGCACCTTGAAGATCCCCTCTCTGGACATCAACATGAAGGTCTGGGAGGGCGAGACCAACGCCAGCATGGCAAAGGGTCTCGGTCACTACACCACGACCTCTGCATGGGATGGCAACGTGGCAGTCTGCGGCCACAATAGAGGTGCCAAATATGTGATTGGCGACATCAAAGATTTGGAAATCGGTGATACCATCACCTATACCACCATCTACGGCACACGCACCTACGAGGTCGTTTTGGTAAAGACTATCGCCAGTACAGACTGGAGTTATCTGCAGGCCACGGCCGACAACCGCATCACCATCACCACCTGTCTAGCCAACCAGCCCAGCAAACGAGTCTGTGTTCAGGCTGTGGAAGTGGATCGCTAAAACCATTGCGGCGCAACGGTTTTGCGGTGTTGAGTTTTATCGGCGCAGTGATTTCAAATAAACCTTTGACACGCTTAGATTTCTGTATTATTCTCAAATCACTCCGGAGAATATAAACCCCCAAAGGAAGTATCTGAATTGGTACAGAAATTCAAGCCACAAAGGAAGGACGATGAAGTAAGGATCAAAATGGACATCACAGTTGACCTTCCTGCGGAATTGGCAGAGCAGGCTGAGCAGATGGGTATTTATGAGTTTGATCGCTGCGTCTATGACGAAAATACCCGCCGCATGACAGCCAGTGTAACCACTACGTTTTATCGGAAGGGAGCGTGATATTGTGAAACGAATCCGAACCTTTTTAATCTTGACGCTGTTCCTTGTGTCGATGACCGGCAGCGCCTTTGCCGCCGGAGCCAACACTGAACAGCAAACCGCCGCATCCTACCTGCGTGAGGCGGGTATCATGGTTGGAAACGAGACCGGTGATATGATGCTGGATCAGGGCCTGACCCGTGCGCAGATGGCTGCGGTGCTCACCCGTATCGTCGCAAATCCCGATCATGTCGAGGCGGATAGTGCTTACTACCGCGGCCAGTGCAAGTTCACTGATGTGCCCGACTGGGCAAAGGTCTATGTCGGCTACTGTGCCGCAAATCATCTGGTGGCTGGTTATGGAAATGGCCTTTATGGACCGAGTGATCCCGTCACCCCCGTTGCGGCCTGCACGGTAATGCTTCGTTGCTTGGGCGACGTGGATATGGAGTGGACCTACAGCACAGCATGTCAGACGGCTGTTGAGCTGGGACTATCTTCTGCGGAAGCTCTCACTGGAGCGGAAATTACTCGCGGCAACATGGCAGTTCTGATCTACCGCACCATGGCAAAGATGGGATATGATATCGAAGTATCTGAAGCGCCGCAGTCAGCCACACCGGCAGGACAGGCTATCAGCAGAAACGACGATGGTTCCATCAATGTCCCGTCTGACGGCTCCCGCTATGTGCCGCAGGCTGGCGATGTGATCCGCTGCGATGATGGCACCAACTACACCATCACCGATGTTCGCCGCTACGATGCCAATATGTTTGCCAGCGGCCCTCTGCCCGAACTGCCCGAGCCTACTTGTGACTGGAGCCTGCTGCCCCAGCCGGAGTTGCCGGATGCAGAGGTCAGACACTTTACCATCGGTGACAGCGAGTACATGTTTATCCGAAATCTCTATGAGACCCGTCGAATGCTCTATACCCTATATAACGCCATCGGAGACAACCCGGAAACCTGGCAGGACGGCAAACCCGTTTTGCATCCCAGTGGCAACCCCAAGGTGCGCATCAATCTGACGATTGCGGATGATACCCAGGCGGAATGTTTCTGGCCCTGGCGCGAGAGCGAAATCGTTGCTCCATTCAATTCCAGCCCCTGTGGGACCCACTCACTTGAGGCGTGGGATGTCTACAAAGACGGTGTGTTCCTGCAAACTGAGTATTTAGTCCACCATACAGTCTAAAAGAGGGAGACAGCACAAATCGTGCTGTCTTCCTCTTTTGCATCTCCCCACAAGTTCATATTTCACCCAAGGGGGGATGCTGTTCTGTATGAATGGGTATCCTCCCTGATTTTATGGAGGTAAGCCTATGAAAAAGCGTTTCATGTCAGCGTTTTTAGCCGTCATCATGCTTTTTAGTATGCTCTCGACCACCGCTTTCGCAGCATCTTCGGAAGAGGAAGCACTGGGCGAGATCAATATTTTCAATGGCGGCGTAACAATGTCGTATCTGTCTATCAACGGACGTATCCGTGAGCAGATCTATACCTACTATAACCGTGTTACTCCATCCGGAGCGGTCAAAGAAATCCCTGCCTACTGCGTGAACCCCAATGATAAGGGCGTTCCCCAGACCGTAGGGGTGGGCGAAAGCATCAAGTATCTGGCCGATGAAAAGGCGGCAGATCCCAAGGTCACCGGTATCATCGCCAACGGCTATCCCAATCGCGGCCTGAGCGAGCTGGGCCTTGAGAATAAGTACCACGCCTACTATGCCACCAAAATGGCCCTGTGGTGCTATCTCCTGTCCCATTGGGACATCAACAACCTGAAGGTCAACCCCAACCTGACCGGCCTTGAATTGGAGCGTGCGCAGAAGATCCTCGCCGCAGCCAAGGACATCTACCGCCGTGGCACGACATGGACCGAAAATCTGTCGCCCAATGTCAGCTGTACTCCTGACCGTGATGTTGCCTATGAAGTGACCGTCAACGGCCGCCAGTATAAGCAGCAGGTCTTTACGGTTACATCGAAGACCTGGGTGTGCGATTACAAAATCAATGTCGCTTTCACGGACCCTGCCAGCGTTCCTTCCGGCACCCGCATCGTGGACATGAATAACAATGACATCTTCACCCTGACCACCAGCGCCACCGGTGAAGGCTATTCGGCACAGTTCAAGGTCCTCTACCCGTCGGACGGCGTGGCCGGACAGACCGGCAGCGTGCAGCTGTCCTTTGATCTGGATGTTTACCAGTACGCCATCTTCTATGCCTCTGTAGTTGAGGTGGATAAATACGGCAATATCCAGAATTACATGGTGGACACCGACCCCACAAGGAAAATGAACCTGTCCGCCTACAGTAACTATGGTGATGAGCCCGAAGTGGAAATGGATACCGGCCTCCAGATCGTCAAGTACGAAGCCGGCACAACCATCCCTCTGAGCGGCGCCATGTTCGAGGTCGTTGGTCCTGACGGTGCCACTGTTGGTACCTTTACCACCAATTCCTCCGGTAAGATCCGCATCCCTCTGACCCTGACCGGAAACTACACCGTATATGAGCGGGTCGCGCCGGACTTTTACCTGCTCAGCGAAGAACCTGCCCAGAATGTGCAGGTGGTCTACGGTGAGGTGGCCGAAGTTGTGTTTGAAAACGAGCCCTACGGCAATCTCCGCATCGAGAAAACCTCCAACACCGGCATGAACCTGCCCGGAGCACTGATCACGATTACCCACATTGAAAGCGGTCAGCGCTATACCGGAGAGACTAACTCCGCAGGTGTTGCCGTCTTCCGTGAGATCCAGCCCGGCGCGTATCGAATCGAAGAAACTGCAGCTCCGGCGGGATGGCTGCTGGATGATACCATCTACACCACGACCGTCATTGCCGGTGAAACCACTACATTCCATCTGGTCAACGAGGAGCTGCCGGGCCTTCGCATCATCAAGTACGACCGCAAGAATATGGTCGCTATGCCCGACGTCACCTTTGAGGTCTGGCGTGACGGTGTTTCTCTGGGTACCTTCCGCACCGATGAGTTCGGTGAAATCCTTTTGACCGACGTGGAGCCCGGCACCTATCGAGCCGTGGAAGTGGATACAGGCAGTGATGGGCATATCCTCAACACCACCCCCCAGGAAGTAGAGCTGGAAGCCGGTGACGGCATCAAGGAGCTGATGTTCTTCAACGACGTCAAGCCCGGCCTGCGACTGGTGAAGGTGGACAGTGCCGATCCCTCTAAAGTCATCCCCAATGTCCTGTTTGAGATTAAATCCGTTGCGGGTGACTACGGTCCCGAAGAGTTCCGAACCGATGAAAACGGTGAGATCGTCCTGAGCAAGCTCCCTGCGGGTGCCTATGTGGTAACGGAATTGTCCTGCCCGGGCTATGTCATTGATGAAGCGCAGCGCATTATTCAGCTGGACCCCAACGAGGATGCCCAGTTCGTGTTCACCAACAGTATCAAGCCCTCCCTGCAGATCATCAAGCTCAGCTCCGATGGTTCTGCTCTGGAAGGCGTGACCTTCCGTATCGCCAAGATCGAAGATGGTACACATTACCTCGACCGCACCACCAATAAGAACGGCGAGATCCTTGTCAGCGATCTGGAGCCTGGGGTCTATTCCGTGCGCGAGACCTCTACGGTGTCAGACCACATCATCGACCTCCGGGAGTACAAGGTAGAGCTGTTCCCCGGCAAGACCAGCACGCTGGTCATTGAGAATCAGATTCGCCCCAACCTCTATGTTTATAAGCACGATGCAGACACCGGCGAACCCATCCCCGACACCGTATTCATCATCCGCGCGGCTGACGGCCACAGCGTCGATGAGATCCGCACCGGAACGGACGGCCGTGCCGAGCTGAAAAATCTGCTTCCCGGCGTCTATGAAATCTCCGAGAAGTACGTGCCTTCCCCTTATCTGCTGGATGCTCCCAGTCAGCTGGTGACCCTCTATCCCAACCGTGACCACACCGTTTACTTTGAAAACCATCAGAAGCCCAGCCTGACTGTCAACAAGATTTGCAGCGTCACGGGTGAGCCTCTGAAGGGCGCAAAGTTCCATGTCACCTATGCCAGCAATGATACAGAAAGCGGCGAGATCAACGACCTTGGTTATTTCTATTCCGATGCCGACGGTCAGTTCAAGCTCTCCAACCTGAAGGACGGCTGGTACAAAATCACCGAGGTCGAGTCTGTACCCGGCTACCGCATCAAAGACCCGGCCGCGCAGGAAGTCTTCGTCAAGGCCGGTGAGAGTAAGACCGTCACCTTTGAGAATACTCCCCTCAGTGCCTTGGTCGTATTCAAATTCGATTCCGTCACCGGAGAGGCGGTGAAGAACGCCGTATTCCAGGTGAAGTACCTCACCGGCACTTCCGGCACCGGCGGCACGGTCATCGGCACCTATAAGACCTCTGCAAACGGCAGCTTCACCGTTACAGGGCTCGACGAAGGCACCTATATCGTGGAGGAATTGGCCAGTGACAGCGGCCACGTCATTGATACCGCTCCCCAGACCGCCTACATCAGCGGCAAGGATCAGGATGTGGTGGAGCTGTATTTCGGCAACTCTCCCAAGGGTGCGCTGCTCATCAAGAAGATCGACAGTGTGAGCCGTGAGCCTTTGTCTGATGTTGAGTTCTTCGTCACCACCTCTGACGGCACTGTGGTTGGCAATGCCAACGGCAAGTTCGTCACCGACAGCGCAGGCACCGTTCTGATTGAGAACATCGACCCCGGCACGACTTTAGTTGTCAAGGAAACCCGTACCAAGGACAATACCTACATTCTGGATGATACGCCTCAGACTGCCCGCATCAAGGCCGGTCAGACGGTCACTCTGGAGTTCCGCAACCAGCCCAAGGGCAGTCTCATCATCCACAAGCAGGATTCCGTGACCAAGGAGCCTCTGGAAGGCGTTCAGTTCAAGATCACCTATGCTGATGGTCGTGTGGTTGATGCAGATGGCGGACAGCTTTCCTCCAACGGTTTGTACTGGACCGATAAAAACGGCCAGATCAAGATTACCGGCATCACCGGCACCATCGTGGTGACTGAGGTGCAGAGCATCCCGGGCTACACCATCCATGAGGAGACCCGCAGCCAGACCGTGGTTGTGAACACCAACGACACGCAGAGCTTGTATTTCTACAACGATCCCATCGGCGGCGTTGAGATCATCAAGGTCAATGCCGATAAGAAGACCGAACGCATCCCCAATGTGAAGTTCGAGATCCGCCGCGCGGATGACGGCCTTGTGGATACCGTGACCACCGATAAAAATGGCCGCGCCTTCCTGTCTCTGGAGGATGGCCACTACTACGCTGTTGAGATCAAGAGTGCAGATGGCTTTGAGCTGGATAGTACGCCCCACTACTTCGAGGTGAAGGACGGCAAAACTACCACTCTCACCGTTGAGAACAAGAGCCTGTCCGGTATTTTGATCCATAAGATCGACAGCAACACCGGCGAGGGCATCTACGGCGTCACCTTCCTGCTCTATGACAGCAACAAGACCCCCATCGGCCAGTATGAATCTGACCAGGACGGCTGGGTATATATCACCGGCCTCACCGAGTCCGGCCGCTACTACATCCGCGAGCTGGAAAATGAGGGCTACAATGTGGACACCCAGATGAAGACAGTCTATGTCAGTGCAGGCAGGACCGTGGAGATCGAATGGGAGAACGAGCCCATCACAGGCCAGATCCAGATTTACAAGTATGCCGGCGAGTACAACGAGATCACAGGCACCACCCCCGGCACTCCGCTCAAGGGCGCTGTCTATGAGATCATCAATGCCCGCAGCGGCAAGGTCGTGGACTATATCACCACCGATTCCCGTGGTGTGGCGGCCAGCAAGCCCCTGCCTCTGACCCGCTATCAGATCCGTGAGGTGTCCGCTCCCGCCTATTGGCAGGTCTCTGCCCAGGTGTTTGATGTGACGCTGGAATACGCCGGACAGATCATCAAGCTCAACGCCTACGATAAGACTGCAGAACTGGGTGTTTCCATCACCAAACGCGGCAACGCTGCCGTACTTGCCGGAAATCAGATGCGCTACGACATCACCGTAGCCAACACCTCCAATGTGGATCTGGAGAGTTTTTACTGGCATGACCGCATTCCCACCGATGTTGCCCGGGCTACCACGCTCACTACCGGCACTTACAGCGCCCGACTGAACTACCGCATCCTGTATAAGACCAACTATACCGCAAACTATCAGGTGCTGGCCTCCAATCTGCTGACCAGCAACAACTACTCCTTTGCCCTCAACGCCATTCCCATGCAGGCAGGTGAAGTCATTACCGACATCTACTTTGACTTCGGTAAGGTTCCTGTTGGTTTCCAGAGCGTATCCAATCCCACCTTGAGCGTCATGGTCAACGGCAACGCCGTCAATGGCTACTACATGACCAACCGAGCAGATGTGGGTGGTAAGTATCTGGGCACATGGCAGACTACAAACGCAAGCTGGGTGACCATCATTCAGCGTTACGGCACTACCCTCACACTTCCCAAGACCGGCTATTGATCAAATAGCGGCACATAACTGTAACATCTGACCATCGGCCTGCGCAGGATACCACACGGTGTCCTGCGCGGGCCTTTCTTATGAAGGAGGCAACGATAATGAAACATATTCGACTGCAGCTGATCCCCATTCAGGAATTGAATCAGAACCTGCACAGCCATGACGGGATGCACAGCGACTATTTCCGTGAGTTCGTGCAGATGATGCTTTGCCATGCCTGGTCCATCGGCTTTTTGTCGTCCGACCTTTGGGATGCAATTCCCGACATTGCGCAGGCCGCTACTATGCACGACATCGGCAAAACTGCGCTGCCCGAAACGATCATCCACAAAAAGGGCGCCCTTTCTTCCGCAGAACGGGAGTTTGTCAAGGCACATACCATCCTGGGCGCTGCCATGGTGGAAATCGCGCTTGCAGAAATGCGGGACGATCCGATTTATGATTATGCGCTGGAAATCTGCCGGCATCATCACGAGCGGGTCAATGGCCGGGGCTATCCTGACCATCTGTGCGGAGGTGAGATCGCATCCTATGTTCAGGTCATCAGTCTGGCCGATGCCTACGATGCACTCCGCAGTCCCAGAAGCTATTGGGATGCGATGACTGACACCGCAGCGGTGAAAATGCTTCTGGATGAAGAGTGTGGCGCTTTTGATCCGGATCTGATCGATGCCTTCGAGCCGATTCTCGGTGAACTCTGGGATCTGGCTCGACATCTGGCAGAGGAGCCGAATTCCCGGGATTAAAACGCGGTTGGAAAGCGGCAGTGTCAAGGAGGGTGGAGAAAGTCTCCGCTCTCTTACCTATTTGAAGGAGGTTTCCATGAAAAAGCTATATCGGATTTATGTTTCCTGTCTGACGCTTATGCTCATGCTGACTGCACTGACAGTTCCTGCACTTGCTGTGGACGACATGTGGACGGTGGCAAACACCGTCATTGTAGATGTTTACAGCAAAATCGCCGGCATCAGCACGGTACTGGCCGGTCTTATGTCTGCTGTGGCTGTGGTGGGTGCCAAACTCTCCAACAACCAGCACAAAGTTGACCAGGCGTGGGACTGGCTCAAACGCATCTGGATTGCCTGGGCAATCATCAACGGCATTGGCGCGTTCATCGCCTATGTTGCTCCCTTGTTTAATGGCCTTGCAACGTTGACCCCGTAATGTGGATGCGGCTCCGGCTCAAAGGAGGTGTCCACATTGCTTGAGCTGATTTTTCAGGGCTTCATGGAGTGGGCATATGGCCTCACTCTGGAATGCTGGCAATACTTTTCTTCATCGTTGCTCGATATTATGAGCATGGATTTCGCCTATTTGAAAACCCATGTTCCGGTGATCGACGACATCATGCAGGTGCTTATGGCTGTGGGCTGGGCGCTTCTGATCGGCAATCTGGTGTTTCAGGCGCTGAAAAGCATGGCGTCCGGTCTTGGTTTTGAGGGTGAAGATCCAAAACTGCTTTTCACCCGTACTTTTGTGTTTTCCTTCCTCCTGCTGGCAAGCCCTCAAATCTGCGACATAGGGCTGAGCATGACTTCCAAGATCATTGACCTGCTGCAGATACCGGATGCGGTCAATGTGCAGCTGGTGGATGAGAGCGTGTTCGGCTCTCTGACCGCAGCGTGGCTGCTGGTCATTATCTTTGGCATTATCATCATGTTCAAGGTATTTAAGCTGATTCTGGAGATTGCGGAACGCTATGTTATCCTTGCCATGCTGACCATTACGGCACCGCTGGCTTTTTCCATGGGCGGCAGCAAAAGTACGTCCGAGATTTTTACCGGATGGTGCCGGATGTTTGGCAGTATGTGTCTGCTGATGGTGACGAATGTGATCTTCTTCAAAATGCTTTTGTCCGTGCTTTCCACCGTTCCCAGCGGCCTTGATGTTTTGCCGTGGATGGTGCTGATCTTAACCATTGTGAAGGTCGCACGAAAAGCGGACGCCATCATTACCCGTATCGGGCTAAACCCCGCCATGACTGGTGACTCCTTGGGACGCGTATTCCCCGGCGCATTGACCTATATGGTGGTTCGCACCGCTGCCTCCCAGATTACCAAGGCTGTTGGCAAGAGCGCAGGCGGAACCGGAAAAGGCAGAACGCCCGGTACGCCGCCCGGCGGCTCCGGAGGCCCCCGAATGGGCGGTCCTGTTGGTGGGCGCAGCGGCGGCGCTGGAACAAGCAGCTATTCGCAGCAGAGCACATCTCAACAGGCGACGAACCAGCAGACCAGCACACAACAGGGAGCTTCGCAGCAGACCACTTCGCAGGGTACAGCCTATCAGAGCAATACCACACAGGCAGGCAACCAGCAGACAACCACGCAGGAATATACAGCAGGTTCCTCTTATCAGGCAGGCACGCAGATGGGGCAATCTTCGGCCAGAGGCACAGCAGATCGAAAGACATCCGTTCCTACTGGCACGCGCAGAGCCCCGACCCATGTAAAGTCTCAGACCATAACGCCTCCTGTCGGCGCACAGGCCGCTTCCGGCAGACCCGGCATGGCAGGAAAAACGGGTGCAGCAGCAGTGGGAGTGGCTGGTGTCGCAGGCGCAGCAGCAGTCTCCCAAATCAGAAACGGTGCTGCATCTCCGTCTCAACCGGCAGCCCCCGGCTCACCCGGCGCAGTTCAGCACGGCCCGGCAGGAACACCGGCAGCACCATCTACATCCCGTATCACGCAGATGAATGCGCAGAAGGTGCAGAGTGGGCCTGTCAGTGGAACGACGCAGGCCGCGGAACGCACAGGGATCGCAGTAGGACAGACAACGCAGAACACATCTTCTGTCACCGCGCAAAAACCTACATCCACGCCCAAGGCTCCGGCAGCATCGGCTCCGGCCCCTTCGGCGGGCCAGACCTCACAGATGCGGCCGACAGATACCCGTTATTCTCAGCGGCCGCCTCAAAGCACGCCTGCGGCGGCGCAGCAGAGTCCGTCCGCTGCCCGCCAGACAGCCGTTCATTCGGAAGGCTCGAAGCACGGTCCGGCAGGAACGCCGACCTCGGCACCTGCTCTGCAGTCCACACGGGAACCCCGGCCCGGCATGAATGTTGCTCCTGCGGGAAGTGCAGTGCCGACAGAGACAAGGCAGCATAGCCCGGCCCGGCAGGAAGCGCAGCACGCTCCCGAAAGCCCTATGCCTGCTGTCAAGAACGCAGCCCCCAACTTGCACCCCGGCCCGGCAGGAACGGCGGAGGGAGACCGGCAAACAACGCAGGCACGCCAAACGGCGCGGAGCACCACCTCTGTTCCAACTGCCACCGGCTCACAGGCGGGCATGAAGGCAGTATCCAATACCAAGGCGGCGGTAAAGGAACATGCAGCTCCGTCTGCTACCAAACAACCTACAAGGAAGCAGCGGGGTAAGAAAAAATGAGCGAGAACAACAACTCCCGTTCCGGGGCACAGAAGGCCGTTGATCTTGCCCGTGCTGCAAAGGCGGCCTATCGCATTGCTCAGGCAGCAGCGGCGTCCGGTGTATACGGCGCCGCTGTTGCTGCGGCTAAGGAAGCGCTGCCGTTTCTCATAAAAATCGCAATCGGCATTGTGGTTGCCGCCATCGTGATCCCCATGGTGATTTTCACGGCCCTGCCAAACATCTTTTTCGGCTATAACTCCTCAGATACCGATACGGTGATCCGCATGACGGAGCAGGCCATGACCATCGGCGGAACCTACATGAGTCTGGAGGACTTTGAAAAGACCTACATAGACTCTGTGGTGACTGCCATTGCGGCGGAATACGAGGAGGACGGCACCGTTATTGACCGCATCGTTGTGGAGAACTCTATGAAGGAGGAAGACCTGCTGTGGCTGATTGCCATAAACTCAGCGGCTTACCAACAGGATCTTGATGCCATGAGCGCAGCCAACATCCGGGAGTTCTGTAAGTCCCGCATCTCCTATCTGCCATCTCTGGGCCTCAGCGGCGATGGCACGGTGACAACGCTGAAGGTAACAGTCAAGAGGCTGGACCCAGAGGATCTGATGGAACAGCTGGGCTTTGACGACGATGCCAAGCTCTGGGCCGGCGCGCTCTTTGAAACGCTGGAAGAGAGCGATGCCATCGATGAATACTCGTCCTATTATGACTCCTATCAGCCCAGTTACGGTGGGGACGGCTCTTACTCCGGCGATGTTCAGTATGGATCGGAATTCGGTAACGAGATCGATATTTCCGGCTTCACTGATCCCGACACAAAAAATAGCCACGACCTTGCGGCATACGCCATTCAGGCATGGGAGAACAACTGGGGTTATGTTTGGGGCACTTACGGAAATGTCCTGACGGAATCGCTGTTTGAGTACAAGAAGGAGCAGTACCCCGATGGCGTTGGCAACTATGCTGATTTTATCGAAGATAACTGGCTGGGCAGACGCACGGCGGACTGTATCGGGCTTATCAAGGGGTATGCCTGGCTGGATACAGGGAACATGACCATAGGCTATGCAAAAAATGGGATGCCGGACTACGGAGCCAACCAGATGTATCAATCGGCCAAAGATGCCGGCACGCTCAATTCGGACTACGGCTCTATGGATACCATGCCGGAGATCATCGGCCTCATGCTTTGGAAAGAGGGGCATGTAGGCGTCTATATTGGCGGTGGTTATGTAATTGAAGCCATGGGCACTAAGAAGGGCGTCGTAAAGACCGAACTGGAAGGCAGAGGCTGGCAGGGCTGGTGTAAACTGCCCTACATCGACTATCTGGAGGTGGAGTGATGATCAAAATTACACGATTACGGTTGTTTCGTTTTAAACACCAGATTTCTCTCAGTGAGCTTCACCGCCACAGCGGGTTAAGCCATCAACATATCAGCCGGCTTGAACTTTGCAGGCGCAGCAGAACACCCAAAGGTGAGCGTGTGTTGGCAGACGCAATACGCTCCATCATCATCTCCCGGCGCGAAGCGCTGGAAAATCTGGAACGAGAGTACGAGGTATACCGAGGAAATCTATTACAGCCATTGGAGGTAGAAACGGATGAACTATGAAATCTACCACATACCCACAAATTTTACAGATGCCGGCCGTGTTATGGGCTTGTTTGAACTTCGGAATCTGGTGGAGACAGTGATCCTGACGGTTCCGGTTCTGTATCTCTGTATTGCATTTCTGCCCTTTGCGCTGACCACGAAGATCATCGTAACACTGACTGTAGTTGTGCCGCTTGGCGGGTTCGGCCTGATCGGCATAAACGATGACAGCATGACACGCTGGCTGGGCAGTTGGTGGCGGTGGCGTCGGGGACGCAGAATCATTCTATTTCGAGGGGAGGTCAGGAAATGAATCTGAAAGAACTGCTATTTGGCGGCGGAGTCCAGTCCGGAGACAGCGGCGGTGCTTACCGCGACAGCATCCAGGCGTGGCTCCCCATCAAAAACATCATCGGCGGTGTGGTTATAACCAAGGACAACCGCTTTGTAAAGATTCTGGAGGTGCTGCCCGTCAACATCTATCTCAAGTCCACCAATGACCGCCAGAACATCATATCGTCCTTTGCAGCCTATCTGAAGATCGCCCCCAACGACCTGCAGATGATCGCCAGAACGCTGCCTGCGGATACCCAGGCGTATGTGGAGCAGATGCAGCGCTATGCGGAGCATGAGGACAACGAGGCGTGCCGGGAGATGATCGAGGACAATATCCGGGAGATCGGCCACGGCATTGCCAGCAACGCCATGCGGCACCGCTTCTTTCTGGTGTTCCAGTATGAGGCCGGGATGCGGGCAAAGCGCAATACCGTACAGGCCATCGTACAGCGGCTCAACGAGGAGGCTGACACCGCACGGCGGTATCTGGATCTTTGTGAACTGGAAGTTATGGAGCCGCGCTACTGTGATAACTTTATTCTCAAGCTTCTGTATGAGATTCTGAGCAAGAAGACCAGCCAGCGGGTTCGCTTGCCCGATGGTGTCTTTGATATGACAACTGCCGTACACGGCATTTACGAGGAGTGAGACGATGCAGGCAATGAAAAAAAGCAAAAAGAAACCGGCGGCAAAGTCCGCCCCCGAAAAGGCCAAAAAGACGAAGCAGGTCAAAGAGGAGCAGAATGAGAAACAGCCCCTTTTGAAAACGCTGATCTTTGGCGAAGAAAAACCGGACCTTACAGAGCTGGAAGCCGGCTCTACAACCATACTGGATATTCTGTCTCCGACCACCGTGGACACCAAAAGCCGTGACTACATCGTAGTGGACGGCGTTTTTCATACCTACCTCTATGTCACGGGTTACGGATACACCACCACGGTTGGCTCCTGCTGGCTTGCGCCCTTGGTGGAGGCCGGAGAAGGCGTCAATATGAGCTTTCTTGTAAAGCGGCAGTCCAAGGAAAAAATCCTATCCAAGATCTCGCAGACTACCATGGTCAACCGCTCCCGTATGCGGGATGTGGGTGATACCCGCCAGGACTACGAGGAACTGGACAGCGCCATCAGCTCTGGTCTTTATCTGAAGGACGTGATGAACCGTCAGGGCGAGGATTTCTACTATATGCACACCCTGATCGAGGTTACTGCTCCCGACCCGGAAACGCTGGAACAGCGGGTCACAGAGGTAGAAAAGCTGTGCGTATCCGTCGATATGATCGCGCGGCGCTGTGACTATAAAAACGAGCAGGCATTCCTTTCTTCGCTGCCCATTCTGGCCCTTGATCCGGACATTGAGCGAAAGGCCCGGCGCAATGCCCTGACTTCGGGCGTCGCTGCGGCCTTTCCCTTTGCCTCCTACGAGCTGAGTGACCACAATGGCATCTTCCTCGGCCTGAACCTTTACAACCGCTCTCCGGTCTTTCTGGACCCCTATGATGACTACAAATACACCAACGGAAACTGGTGGATCGGAGGCTCTACCGGCGCGGGCAAGACGGTGACGCTCCAGTGTCTTGGCGGCCGGCTCCGGCAGCAGGGCAAGCGGGTCATCATCATAGCTCCGAAAAAAGGTCATGAGTTCCGTCCCCTGTGTGAAAAGCTGGGCGGCCTGTATCTGAGGATGTCCCCGTCCTCCAAGGACTGTCCCAACCTCATGGCCATTCGGAGAAAGTCTCTGGACTCCTACGCCAAGCTCAAAAACATCGCCGCCCGTGACGATTCTGTGCTGGCTGACAAGATCGCTCAGCTTATCATCTGGTTCTCATTGAAGAAAAAAGATCTGGGCGAAGAGGATAAGAGCCGTCTGGACTCCTCTCTGGTGGAGGTCTACAGCCGCTACGGCATCACCTTTGACAACAGTACCATCGTGGATGAGGACGGCAATTTCCGTAAAATGCCTATCATCTCAGACTGGTACGAAGTTCTCTATCAGGACCCGGATACCCGGCATCTGGCCGTGGTGCTCTCCCGTTATGTGAGTGGTTCTGCATCGGCTATGGCGTCCCGGAACGACATTGATCTGGACAACAAATACATCGTCCTCGACCTGTCCGGTATGCCTGATGACATGATCGCGGACGGTACTTTCTGGGCCACCAGCATTGCTTACGATCTGATTATGAACTGTGAGACAGACCTCTCCGCACTGCTGGCAGACGAGCTGTGGAGCCTTGTGGGAGCTACGGCCAATCCACAGGCGGCGGGCTTTGTGCTGGAGATGGTGAAGACCATACGCGGCCTTGGCGGTATCGCGGTGACAAGCACACAGGGAATGCAGGATCTGTTTGGCCTTGAGGGCGGCAGCTACGGCAAGGGCATCCTTGACGCCAGCCGCATCAAGCTGGTCATGCAGATGGAGGAACAGGAGGCCCGGCTCATTCAGGATAAGCTCAACCTGTCCGAGGATGAGGTGCGGCAGATCACCCGCTTCCGGCGCGGTGAGGGACTGCTCTGCATCGGTTATAACCATGTCCCTGTGGCGTTTCACACCACGCCCCGGGAATATGAGGCCATCACTACATCGCCCACAGACCTGCGTGTAAAACGAACGGAGGCGAGAGATGAATGAGATGAAGCGGGACATGATCCGTATTCAGGAACTGGTAGGCAGCGCCTTCGGACAGACCGGCGCACTGGTAGCCCTGTCCGACGGCGGCCACATGAACCCCAAGAAACTGCAAAAGACTTTGGAGCAGACCATGGAGCATTTTGAAAGCGCCGCGCTGGAGCTGCGCCGGCTGTGTGAGCAGTATTCGCCGGGGACAGGCGGCTTTTCAAAAAAGAGTGTGCTGCCTGCCATGGATGTGACCGGCAGCGTGGAAGAGTTCGGCTATGGCTGGCTTCATATTACCCTCAATACGCTGCTGCCCCATTGCCGTTATCAAAATCCGAACTGGCTTGCCGATACCATCAGCCGCCTGCTGGACGGATATGTGGCGTGCGGAAAGGAGCTGCCCTTTTACCGCCGGGCCCTGCTGGTCATTGATGAGCATACGGCCATAGAAGGCCGCCATATTTTCGACCAGGACAACAAGGGTTGGAAGGCCGTCAGCAACGCCATCAAAGGCAGAGTCGTTCCGGATGATGACCAGCACACCCTCGCTGTTGCACTGCTTTCCACGAAGGTCCAGGAACGGGAATGCTGCCATATCACACTACTGCATCAAGCGGATGCCCATGATTTTTTTGCGGTCCATTCCAGTGATTATGCCCGCGATAATTTCTATTCCGGCCGCTGGTGCTGACGAACAAAATGGGCAAAAAAGTTGCGAAAACACCCGTAAGACGCACCCTCATTTTTGGCCGTTTTCGGGCTTCTGGAGCAGTTGGAACGTCTTACGGGTGTCGAGGGCCCCGAAAGCCTTGATATGACTGGGTTTTTCAGGTGGGAAAAGCCTTGAAAACGGGATACTGTCCTTACTACTATGTGGGAGCCGTAAGAGGGGTCCCACATAGCGCCGGAAAAAGACGCCGAAATTGTTCTTGCGCCGGAAGCGGCGCAAGGACGGTTTCGGCGTTTGCAGGAATCTGTGAGGAGGTGATTTTGGCGTGCTCTTCACCGTGAGAGAGGTCGATGTTCTGCGCCTGCTCTGCTGGTGCCAGAATGTTAAGCCGGAGGATTTGAATAAGATTTCCACCGAGACGGAACGGGAGAATCTGATTGCTCTGGGGTTTGCCAAGCTGCACGAGAGAAGCGGTACCCTGACCATTACGGAAAGCGGGAAAGCCTTTCTTCATGTGCTCTTAGAGGGTGAAGTTCCCAACCTTGCGTTTTCCTACCGTCCCGAACTCATTGAGCGGCGAGTCCGCTTATCAAGAGTCGTGCTGACTGCCTACTACGCCGGCATCAATGTGTTCACGACTGGGGCAAGCAGCTTGAGCGCCCGGTCCTCATTGTTCCTGACTTCTGTTACAAGAAACAGTGGTAGAAATTCATGGGGCAGCGCACGTGTCGGTGCCATCGCCCATCTGGGCAACACCTACTACGCGGTGCATTACATCTGCCCCGGTATCGGCCGCATGGCGGTCAACGATGAACTGAAGGCTTTTCATAACCACACCAATTTCGGTGTCGGGACCAACCGGGCCTTTCTCTTTGCAGGCCCGACTTACAACGATGTGATCGAGGAGCTGAAGATATACGGCGAAAAGAAAGATACAAAACTGATTCGGTACGGAGATGTCTACCGGGGACTGACTTCACCCATTCATCTGCTCTCCTGTGATGAAACGGGGGCAAGGCAGCTTCAGATCATGGGCGTTCCCAATTACCGTGAGAAGCTGGCAGGCCTGATGCTCAAGGGGGCCTACCAGCCTCCACCGGATGACGCTCCTGCGTGGGATGGGATGTTCAACGGAAGTCCTTTCGTCGTTGGAGTGGACATGAACCTGCGGCGGATCGACGCTGCTGTTAAATTTGCAAAGAAGAAAGATTGTCTTCCGATCCTGCTTGCTGCCTTGGACGGACAGGGTGATGCCGTGCTGCTATCCCGTTACAGGGATGCCGGTGATGCCAAGGTCTATACAGTAACCGAGAAGGTTCTGACAAATCTTTTTGACAGGAAGCCGTCGATCTACACGCCTCCGCGGACACCGTACCTGACCGGGAAAGGAGATGTGATAGATGCCCCGCTTATCAAAACTGCTGGAAAAACTGGAGGATCGCATCGCAAATAAATGGGGGCGTTGGTATGAACGCAACAGGGCCCGCGTTCCGCTCTACGGAGTGCTGACACTTGCCGGATGGTATCTCTATGGAATGCTGCTTAACTCCCTGAAGCTTGGAAAGCAGTCGGTGTTCAACACCACCGGTGAAGTGATCGAGAGCATCTGGGTGTTCAACCCGTTCAAAAATCTGTTCGTGGTATTTACGCCTTTCGGCCTTGGAGTTTCCGCATTCATAGTCCTTATGGTATGCCTCATCACAAAGAAGGGATACAGCTGGTTTTCCGGCTATAAGTTCACCCGCGATCCCCGTGGCTTTGATATCCTGCCGGACGGTACCCACGGCACCTCCGGCTTCAGCACCAAAAAGGAGCTGGCCGAGCATCTGGAGCTTGGAAGCGCCCATGAGGTCACGGGGATGCTGCTGGGGCGTATCAAGGATCATCCGGATGACCCGGACAAATACTCGACCTACGTAGCCCACCGGATGAAGCCCGGTGAAAACAATAACATCCTGTGCATCGGCGCCCCTGGCTCATACAAGTCCAGGGGTTTTATCATACCCTTCCTCATGGGCTGCGCACAGAGAAGCTGCCGGGGCCTGTCGCAGGGCGGCGGTGACAGCGCACAGGCCCATCTGGAGTCGGTCATTGCCACAGACCCAAAGGGCGAGCTGTTTGAAATGCTTGCGCCGTATTTTCGGGAAAAAGGCTTTTACGTCAAGGCAGTCAACTTCCTAGATATGGCCCATTCGGATGGATGGAACTGTCTGGCCGGTCTGGACACCAACCCAAACCTTGTGAGCACGGTGGCCAACACCATCATCCAGAATACCTCCGGTCCCAATGAAGCAGACGACTTCTGGAGCCGTGCTGAGCTGAATCTGCTCATGGCGCTCATCCACTATGTCTGCAACCTGAAGGACGCCCGGGGCAATCTGCTCCCCATCGAGCAGCGCAGCCTTGGCGATGTCTATAAGATCCTGGCCTATAAAAGTGTAAACGAGATCAACCGCATTCTGGCAGAGCTGCCGCCGGAGCATCCTGCCAAGGGGCCACACGGTCTGTTCCTGAAGGCCCGCGAAAACCTCTGGGGCAATATCATCATCGGCCTGGGCAACCGGCTTGCCATCTTTCAGGACCCGTTGGTGGATAAGATCACTCGCAACCATGATGTTGACCTATTGCTGCCCGGGCAGAAACCCTGTGCTTACTTCGTCATCATCTCCGCGCAGGACAGCACCTATCGCTTTCTCAGCTCTTTGTTCTTCTCGCTGACCTTCCCCCGACTTTCCGACTATGCCCGATTGCATGGTGGCCGATTGCCTGTTCTCACCAACTTCTGTTTGGAGGAGTACCTGAACATCGGTTACATGGAGGGCATCTCCGATGTGTTCAACTCCATTCGTGGCTTTAATATGTCGGTGCAGCTTGCGGTGCAGTCCCTGTCCCAATGGAAGGAAAAGTATCCCGGTACGGAATGGGAAAATCAGCTCAACGCCTTTGACCGAACCATCTATATGGGCTGCAACGATCTGACCAGCGCCAAATACTTCGCAGAGAAGTGCGGCAAGGTTACCATCTCCGTCACCAACAACCAGTTTCCGCTGATGCCGTTGTTTTCTCCTGTCTACAGTTCTACCCGGCCGTATTCCCAAACGCGAAGCAATACCCAGCGTGACCTGCTGCAGGCGGATGAGTTCCTGCGGCTGGACCGGTATAAGTGTGTGGTCATGTTCAACCACTACAAGCCGGCTCATCTCTATAAGATCATGCTGGAGGAATTGCCGGAGTACAAACAGCTGAGAAAGTGCAGTGTATTCGATTATGAGCCTGAATGGAAAAGCCGCGAGGAAGCAGAGAGGCAAAGACGTGCGCCGGAAAAACGCAGCGACATGGAGGAAACGGAGTCACCGCCGAATCTGCAGCAATCTACCCGGAACCCCGATGCCCATGGAGCAGCCCGACAGGCAGCTGACCCTCCCGTGGCGGGAAAGCCGTCTGTACCGCAGAGACAGGAAACTGGCAACACCTGTATTTACGACATTCCATCCATGAAAAACGCAACCCCGGAGTCCATTGGACTGGTGGAAATGACCCGCAGCGCCATAATCAGCAGTGATGACCCGGAACTGGAGGAGATGGACGATCCCAGCCGCATCCCGCCCGGCCGGGGCATATAAAAACAGGAGACAGTATTGGCCTCCTGTTAAAGTCGTATTTCTGCAAGCAATTCTTCAAAACTGATTTGTCCCAGAAGAGGCTCGTTGTCCTGTTCCTCCGGGGTTTCGATCTGTAATTCTTTCTCATCCATCACTATATCACCGATGATCTATTCTAAAGGGAAGCGCCGAAAAAGTCAATGAGATCCACGCCACATAAAAAGGAGGTGCCCATTATGAGGGCAGCGAAAATGAAAGAGCGGCCGTCGTTTCAGTTGATGTGCCAAACCGATGTGCAGAACATTTACCACATGCAGATGCCCCGCTGGCTGTTCTCTGATCCCCGTTACTGTGAAATGAGCCTGGATGCCAAGGTCGCCTATACATTCCTCTTAAATCGCTTCCAGCTCTCCCGCAGGAACGGATGGATCAATGAGCACGGAGAGGTCTTTGTGATCTTCCCCCGCAAAGCCCTTGCCAAAGAACTTCGCATCTGTGAGCAGCGGGTCACCGCGGCCTTCAAAAAGCTGGTGGAACTGAAATTGGTATGGGAAAAGCGCTGCGGCCGTGGTGATGCCAACCAGATCTATCTCGCCCGCGTGACGCCCATGGAAGATCCCGACTACTCCTGTGCTCCTTTTGAACTCCCGGAAGAGAAACCGGATTGCGGTTCAAGAACCGCAGATTTTGAGGGTCTTGCCGCTGCGGATACTCCTGCGGCAAATCAAGAACCGCAGAATCCGCAGTCCAAGAACCACGGAAACTGCGATTCAAGAGCCGCAGATCCTGTGCCTCCAGAACCGCAGAAACCGACGCCAAGTAAGAAAGAAAAAAGAGATACTGATCTGAGTCATATTGAAGTCAGTCAGTCTGTCAGCGCGCGTTCGCGCGACGGACGGACCGACGAAGAAATTGAAGAGGAACTTTTGGATATTTTGGACGGCTGTGAGCTTTACTGCTTTGAGCCTGAGACCGCTCTGGTGTTTGAAAACGCCATCGAGCGGCTTTTTTATGCCGACAGCTTCCGCATCGGCAATGCAACGCTGCCCCAATGCCGTGTCCGTGCCAAGCTCAAGCGGCTGGACGGTATGATCCTGCGGGACGTAGAGAGCAAGCTGCACGCAAACCAGGACCGGGCTGTGAAAAACAGTACAGCCTACACCATGGCGGTGCTGTTCAACTGCATTGCGGAAAGCGAAAGTGACCTGATAATCGACCCGTACCTCAATGCTATCTGCGCAACGGCCTGAAGGGAGGTGATGAAACATGATACTGACCAATCAGCAAAAATACATCGTTGAAGTCCTCAAGCAGCTCAAGTACCTGCGTGTGCGGCAGCTCCATGCTATGATGCAGGCCCATTTTGGGCCGCTGGGTATTGAAATTGGGGAGCATCGGCTGAATGTCATGCTGCGCCAGCTTCGCATGGCCAGCAACTTTGTCTTTCTGAAAAAGGATTTAATAACCTACGGGCAGCGGGAGATCTCAGAGCATTACCTGGAAGCCATCGACGTCATGCTGGAACTTACTGAGAATACCCCTATTTTCTACTCTCAGGACCGGCTTTTGGAGCCCTGTCTTCTCCGTTTTGGAGGGGACGGCGAAATGCTTGGATTGCTGTTCAGCGTCACATGGCTGGACATTCCCGGCCGCATTGCCGCAGCGCCCCGCATGAAGGGGGAACGGATCATCTGGATCACCGACTGCGTGGATATGGGCAGCATCAACTTGCCCAAACACCATTTCTTTGCCCACCGTCAGCAGGACGGCACACACCGCTTTTATGGCTCTTCGGAGTCTGAAAGAAATCAAGATCAGGAGGTAAACTAACATGGCAAGAAAAAAGACTAACCCCGAGGAAGAAGTCAACGTGACCACTGCCGCAGAGGAGCCTGCTGCGCAGGTTGTCCCTCCGACCGAGGACGGTATGCCGCCCGGCAATACGTCCGTGAGTGAGCCCACAGCAGATGCCGTACAGTCTGCCCCTCTCTCCCTGGAAATGCCAACCGCAGAGGAGGCCGGCGCAGATGAGACCCCGGTGCCAATCTGTCTGCTTGCAGGATTTGCAGCCTGTAAAAAGGAGCCGGAGCCTTCTGAAAAATACGGCGTTGATGCGTTGGAGAAGGCTGAGATGCCGCCCGCTGTCCCCTCTGCGGAGGAAAGTGACTGGGGTTTTCAGGAGGAACAGCAGACCGCAGCTCCTGAACCTGAAACGCCTGCGCCCATCAAACCTTCCAAGAGTGATCGGCAAAAGTTTTTTGAACTGAAGTTCCACGATCTGGACCGCCATCTGACTCCGGAGGAACGGCAGGAATGGAACACCATCTACGCCTCTTATCGTGGCCGCAGTGCCATCACCGCCACGATCATCGGTGTGGACCCGCTTTCCGTCTATGTCTGGAATCCCAAAACCGAGCAGCGCGAAAAGAAAACCATGTACTGTGCCATCGTGGTGCCGTACCGTGTGCGCATCGTGATCCCCGCCTCTGAGATGTGGGAGGAGGGCGAAGAGCGTCCGGACTACGTGCTGCAGAACATGGTTGGCGCAACAGTGGATCTTATCATCATCAAGGTGGAGCGTGAAGGCGGCTTCGCCATTGGTTCCCGCCGGCTTGCCAATCGCAGCCAGCGGTATTTCTTTGCCCACCGGGAGGATCTGCACCGCATCGGAGCCCGCGTCAAGTGCCGGATGCTGGCTGTTGGCCCCAGGCGATGCCTTGTGGACTGCTACGGCCACGATCTTGATATCACCCAGCGAGAGATGCGCTATGCGTCTATCCCAGACCTGCGCAATGAATACCACCCCGGCATGGAGATCGACTGCATCGTGAAGGTATTTGACCCGGATAACGATAAGCTGGAGATCTCCATCAAGGAGACGGAGGTCAATCCCTTCTTCGGTGCGGAGCAGCGCCACCCCGTCGGTTCCCGCCGCCTTGCGGTGATCTCCGGCAAATACGGTGGCGGCGTGTTCTGCAACCTGCCCGATGGTGTGGTCTGTATGTGCAACTACTCCTATCAGCATGAGGATGCCGACTTCATGGTGGGCGAGAATGTTATGCTGATCGTACAGCGCTACGAAGATGAAAAGCTGCAGATGTATGGTAAGATCATGAGCAAGTGGTAAGTGAAATGAAATCCCTGCGCTGGTATTCTCCGGCGCAGGGATCTCTCTTAACAGTCATGCTTTATTGTTCCAAAGGGTAGTCATCACCGTTGGCATCCTTCCAGGCCCGGATGTAATGGGCTGAATCGCAGATCATCTGGATATTGTCCGGAGAAAAGCGCATCAGCTGACGAAATATCTTATCCATCTCCACGCCGGTTTCTGTGCGCTCCGCATAGAACAGGATTTTTGGTGAGATTTCAAGCAGATGGATCAGATTGCTCAGTATGTCAAACGGTATGTCTGATTTTCCTGCTTCTATTTTCTTGAGCGTGCGGATATCAATATCCAGCTCGTCAGCCAGATACTGCTGATCCCATTGCTTCTCTTCCCGGGCCTGCTTGACCAACAAGCCTGCAAATTCCGATATGCTATACATGCTACACCTCCTTGTCAAACCATTATAACAGAACCCTCCGAGCATTTTGCTTCAGGTATGGTGAAATATGGTTTCACCTTTCGATGCAACCAACTCCGGCTTCGCGAATAAAATGCTTTTGAAGGGCAATACTATTCTCGTGTTTGCGGTACTATTTCGGCAGTAAACATCCTCTATTGCCGAAATAGTATTGACGAAACGAGGAAAAGCGCTATAATGTAATTGTACCAAAACGGCAATAACGAGTTTTTATTGCCGAAATGGGACGGTTTGCGAGGTGATTATCATGTTCAATCAGGTTCATCTGACGGCATTGGCTGGCATGAAGAGTTTTAGTTTTGGAGATTTCTTTATGACCAATCAGGACAATGGCTGCCCGCTTGGAGAAGAGGCTATGCGCAAGAGACTGCGTGGCCTGGTAAAAAGCGGAGAGGTCGTTCGCGTCGGTCGGAATACGTATTGTGTCTCCGGAAATAAGATGAGCAGTTATCGGCATGAATACTCAGAGGAGGCTAACACAGTCGCACAGGCCCTTCGGGAAGCGTTCCCTGCGGTGGAGTTTACCATTTTTGAACTGGTGCAGCTCAACGAATTTGTCAATCATCAGCTGGCCCACAACGTTCTTTTCCTCTCCGTGGAGGATGATATCATTGACTTTGTTTTTGACCTGCTCAAGGAGCAATTCCCCGGCAAGGTGCTGCTCGACCCGACATCCGAGCTGTATCACCAGTATTGGTATGATGGCATGATCGTATTAAACAAGCTGGTTACTGAGGCACCAAGGGGAATTGAGGAGGCTTGGCACACCCGGCTTGAAAAGCTGCTGGTGGATTTGGTTTCTGACCCTCTGCTGCAGGAAGTGATCAGTAAGAGCGAATATCCAGCCATCTTTGAGGGGGCTTTTTCCGGCTATGTGATCGACGAGAGCTGCCTGTTCCGCTATGCCAAGCGCCGTGCTGCTGAAAAACGGCTGAGGGCGCTGATCCGAGAAAAGACAAATATTACGTTAAGAACGGAGTAACGATATGATACAGCCAATCAGCTTTTCAGAAGAGCATATCCGGGAACTTCAGAAAACCAGCAAGCGTGACCCCGTACTGTTGGAGCGTGCGGTCTACGCCTTTGGACTGCTGGAGGCTCTGGCCCGCGTGGGAATGCCCTTTATTTTCAAGGGCGGCACCTGCCTGATGCTCCTGATGGACCGTCCGCGTCGATTGTCCACTGACATTGACATTATCGTGAAACCGGGAACGGATCTGGATGCCTTTATCGAAGAGGCATCCAAGATATTCCCCTTCCAGAGTGCGGAAGAGCAAAAACGCATCGGTAAGAATAATATCGAAAAGAGCCATTTCAAGTTTACCTATGATTCTCCGGTAAACCACAAGCCGCTATATATCCTTTTGGATGTTCTGTTCGAGGAAAACCATTATGCCGAGGTCATCAGCAAGGAGATCCGAAATGAGCTGCTGCAAACGCAGCCGGAATATCTGACGGTACAGATCCCCAGCGCAGACTGTATACTGGCGGATAAACTCACCGCATTTGCGCCCCATACCACCGGCATTCTCCTGAATGACGGCAAGGATATGGAGGTCATGAAGCAGTTTTACGATGTGATTTCGCTGCTGGATATCTTTGAGGACACTGAGAAAGTGCGCCATACATACACGGGAATCGCCAAGGCAGAACTTGCTTACCGCGGCAGCGATGCCAGTGTGGAAGACTGCCTTCGGGATACATTCGATGCAGCGCTTTGCCTTGCGTCCCGAGGGAAAACCGAGGCTGAGGAATATCCTCTGTATGTGAAGGGCATCCGTGATCTGCGCGGCCATATCTACGCAGAAAACTATAGCCCGGAGATCGCCGCCACCAGAGCGCCCAAGGTGATGTATATGGCGGCGTGCCTGCTGACAGGCAATGACTATGAGCGAATTGAGGATGCTGCGGCATTTGCCGGTGAAAAGTTGACGGTGGACAAGCTCATGCCGCTGGCCTACCTGAGAAAAGTCAGCTCAGAAGCATATGCCTACGCCATTAAAACGGATCGTTTGATCGCCGAATAAAGTGTCAGCTTCCCGCACAGCAGATTACAAGGCTGCTGTGCGGGTTTTTTTGTTTTCAAGATATGGCTTTCAATAAGAACGAGCGAAAATGGAAAAGGATTGCCAAAAATGGTAGTACAATGATATAATTTGTTTCGCGTGGTAGCAGTTGCCTTTTTTATCGCTAACTCGTATAATGATGATACGCATTATGAAAGGCGAGGAAGTTGAACATGGCCAGAGTATCCACAAAAGAAAACAAGAATATCTACCAGCTTACCAGAGAGGGACTGAAGCTCTCTAGGGATGCTGCCAGTGAATTGCTGGAGTCCATTCCTCCGGAGCGTATCGAGAAAATTGAAAACGAACGGTCTCTCCCTCATCCGGATGAAGTGCTGGCCATGTCGGATAAGTATAAGCAGCCCAGCCTATGTAATTACTACTGTGCCAATCAGTGTCCCATCGGACAGGAGTACGTGCCGGAAATTAAGGTCAAAGACCTCTCTCAGATCGTCCTGGAGATGCTGGCTTCGCTGAACTCGATGGGTAAGCAGAAGGATCGTCTGATCGAGATTACCGCAGACGGTGAGATTTCCGGCGATGAACTGGAGGATTTCATCTTCATTCAGGAGGAGCTGGAGCGGATCTCCATCACCGTGGAAACGCTGCAGCTGTGGTCGGAGTGGATGCTGGCTACCGGCGTCATTGATGAAGAACAGTACAACGCTCATAAGCAGAAACGTCTGGAGGGGCGCACCTGAGTTTCGGGTATTTCTCCCACACAGTGAAAATAGGATGCCTTATTTTGCTGAAACTGTGATTTATTCCCAAGCTGTCATGTCTTACAATAGAGCCATCATAGGAAACAGCAACTGAAACCACAGCAAAGCGAGGTGTCACACATGAATCCGAAGCTGAGAATCATGACCATCCGCCTAATGAAAAAGATGGTGGAGCACCCTGGATATGCCGCATGGATCGGTATTGAGGGGAGCATGACCAGGAACCGGCCAGATCAAAGTGAGCGGTCAAAATGAAACTCATGAGACCTCACGATGATGTGGGGTCTCATATTCATTTGCGGAAAGGAGCGTGAAGTATCAATGAAATTCTATGATGAACAATTACAGAAGCTTCAGGAACAGATCGCCCGGAAACGGCAGTTGGAAGCACAGATTTCCGAATTGCGCACCCAGCGTAGTACGCTCTCTGCCCGTGTTCGGGAACTGGAAGCCATCAAGATGCAGGAACAGGCAGATGTAGACAAGCTGGAGGGCCGTAGCCTTGCAGCGTTTTTCTATAATGTCATCGGAAAGATGGACGAGCAGCTGAACAAAGAACGCGAGGAAGCCTACGCTGCCAGAGTCAAGTATGATGCCGCTGCCCGCGAGCTGACTGCCGTGGAGGATGAGTTGGCCCGATATGAGGCTGAACTGTCCGGCCTGCGTGACTGTGAGCGTCAGTATGATGCCGTGCTGCAGGAAAAGGCTGCTGCTGTGAAGAGCGTTGGCGGCCCCACCGCAGAGGAGATCTTGAAACTGGAGGAACGGCTTGCATTTCTGGAAAGCCAGAAGCGTGAGCTGCGGGAAGCCGTATCTGCCGGCAATAGTGCGCTGGGTACCGCAAATCAGGTGTTGTCCAGTCTGGACAGTGCCGAGGGCTGGGGCACTTGGGATCTGTTTGGCGGCGGCCTGATCTCCGATCTTGCCAAGCACAGCCATCTGGACGAGGCTCAGGGCAACATCGAACACCTGCAGTCCCAGCTTCGTCAGTTTAAGACAGAACTGGCTGACGTGAGAATCAGTACCGATATGCAGGTCAATGTGGACGGCTTCCTGCGGTTTGCCGATTACTTCTTTGACGGCCTGTTTGCTGACTGGGCGGTGCTGGATAAAATCAGCCAGTCTCAGGAGCAGGTACATTCCACCCGGCGTCAGATTGAAAGTGTCCTTTCCCGACTGAATGGGATGCAGCGTTCCGTGGAGCAGGAGCAGACCCAGCTGGAAAGCAAACTGGATACCCTTGTTCGGGATGCCAAGATCTGAATTGGTGGTGTCCTCATGAGCGAAGAAACGCAGACGAGATCCGATTGCGTGTTGTGGGTCGACCACACCAATCGGATCATCTCGTCCAAAAAAGCCGAGGGCTTTGAAGCAAAGGTGTTCCCTACACGGGAAGAGAAAATCGCCTATGCGTTTAGAAAAGGCACCTCTGGCTATCGCATCCAATAACCATGTGAAATCATAAGAAGGGAGGCTGCCATGAAGTACGCAGCTGATTTTAGACAGATCGCCCGTGAAGCATTAAGCGGCAAATGGATGATCGCAGTGCTGGTGGGCCTTGTGGCCTCTCTGCTGGGCGGTGCGGGAGCAGATGGCCCGGAGCTCAAGCTGGACATCGCGGATCCGGCCGATGAGATCATTGCGCTGGCCGTGGTGCTGACCATCGACGCCGTGACAGAGTCAAAGGGCGGTGTGAGTGTTTCTGTTTCCAGTAATTAAGCCTATAAGGAGCATCTATGTCGATTTTCATAAAGAAAGACAAGAAGCGTGCTGCGCTGGAAAAGGAGTACGCCTCTGTACTGAAAAAGGAAACGCAGCTGAAGCAGAGCGCCATGAAAACGACAGCACCCCGCTGGAAAACGGATCTGGAGAAGAAGGTGCCAGAGAAGGTTTACCGCAGTTTAGAGACAGCTTTCAGCAAGGCGTTTTCCGTGGTATTTACTCAAGGCGTCGGGGTCATTGAAAAAACCTACAACCGTCAGAATCTTGAAGAGACCCATTCCGTTCAGGATTATGCCGTCCAGGTCAAGGGTGGCCGAAAGGAACTGAAACAGGTCAAGCGAAATGCCGGTCGGTCTGGTCTGACAAACACCGCCCTGACAACTGTGGAAGGAATCGGCCTTGGGGCACTGGGCATTGGCCTGCCGGATATCGTGGTGTTTGTCGGTATGTTGCTTAAAGGTGTTTATGAAACCGCCCTGAGCTATGGCTTTGCCTATGATACTCCAGAGGAGCGGCTTTTTATCCTTCGCATGATGGAAACAGCTCTTACCAAAGGCCCTGATTTTGCTGTGAAGAATGCACGGGTGGATGGCATGATCGAGGAGATGCCGCAAACTGGCGAGGATGAGCTGCAGGCCCAGATCCAGAAGACAGGAAGTGCTTTTGCGGTAGACATGCTGCTCCTGAAATTCGTGCAAGGGTTTCCGCTTGTGGGTATCCTTGGCGGCGCGGCCAATCCCGTCTATTACAACAAGGTCATGCGCTATGTGCAGCTCAAGTATCAAAAACGGTACCTGTTGGCAGTGGCCCAGCGTAACGGGTATTCTTTAAGATTTCTTTGAAAAATCTATCGTTTACACAATCGACATGAACTGATTGGAAATCCATAGTACGATTAAGCTGCAACAGCAGCGGCAGCAATCGGTTGCCGCTGCTTTGTGGTTAAGGGGGTATCAACATGGGTGTTTTCAGAATAAAAGCCGACAACTTTGAGTGGATCGGTGGCGCAGCTGATGACCCGCAGGATCTTTGCCTGCATGGTCATGTTACGGTACAGTTTGGCGATACCGTTCTTGAAGATACGGGTACTGTCAGCGCTACTGCTCTGTATCTGCTGAAAACGCTCACCAACGACAAGCTGATGGCAGAGTATGATATTCAAATGATCCCCTGCTGTGGGCATACTCTTATTGCCAATGATGACCTGACTGAAGTTGCTATCAGCGGATGCGATACAGGAACGGATTGGACCACCATCCATGAAGGCAATGCCGTCCGGTTTATCCTCCCCTCCGGGCAGGAAGAAGTCGTGACCCTTCGGGAATATCAGTACGAGGTTCTGGATTTTGCAAAAAGCGTAAAGCGGTTCTACGATGCCTGTACCCCGAAAGAAATCCCGGAGAATGAGTTTGACCGGAACGGATACACCGCTTTCTGGAAAGAGTGGCAGCGGCGCTATAACGATGGGCTGATGCTCCTCTCTCTGGAAACAGGCCGTGAGATGGAACTGTCCCACGATGGTCTGCATTATTTCGTGAGCCACAAGGATGGCGATTGGTCGCTGTACTGTGAAGAAAGTAAGGAAATGCAGCTTTTCCCCGGATGGTACGCATTATACGAGAATGCACGATTTGGAGACAAGCTGCTCCGTGATGAGATTGCCAGTGTCTGTTTCGATGCTATTTTGTGAGGTACACTTATGAAGCTTTCGTCCTTTCTGCATTTTGCAGGTTTCGGTATCAAAACTGTTTTGTTCCGCAAGAAGGAGCCTATCCTGGGAACGGTCATTGTAACAGACAAATGCAACTTGAAGTGCAAGCATTGTTCCGTCAATAACATCACCGCCGTTGTGCATCCCTATGAGCAGATCCGCAGAGAAATGCAGCAACTCTACGACATGGGAATCCGCATCCTGTTCTTCTGCGGCGGTGAGACCTTCCTCTGGAGGGACGGAGAACGCACCCTGCGGGATCTGGTGGTAGAAGCAAAGGAGATGGGCTTTCTCATCGTCAATGTGGTGACCAACGGTACCTTCCCGATTGATCTGCCGGAAGCGGACTTGATTCTGCTCAGTCTGGACGGCGACCGGGAGCGTCATAATGCAGTCCGTGGCGATACCTACGACACCATCATGGAGAATATTAAACATGCCACCTCCGATAACATCTGCTTCTACATGGCCATCAACCAGATCAACAAGGATGCTGTGGAGCATGTTTGCCTTACGGCCAGAGATACCAAAAATGTCCGGGCAGTATCCTTTAATTTCCACACGCCCTATCCGGACACCAGAGAGTTGGCTCTCTCCAGAGAGGAAAAAACCCATTGCTGCGATGTCATCACAAGGATGATGAAGGCCGGTGCGCCGGTGTTCAATCTGCGGAGCGCTTTCCCTTATCTGATCAACAACAGCTTCCCGACGCCTTGCCACCAATGCGTGGTCATCGAAAACGGAAAAGTATCCACCTGTGGACGCTGTATCGATGTACCTAATCTCTGCGACGAATGCGGCTATTTCTTCGTTGCTGAGTACACCCTTTTGTTTAAGGGTAACCCTAAAATCATACTTGAGATGCTGACAACCTACCTGAGATACATATAGGAGCCATATGAGTATCATTACATCGCTGACCAGAATGTGGCTGACACGTTCGACAAAGCCTTTCATCTTCAAAAATGAATACGACAATGTTCTGTCTTACCAGGACTGCGACAATCTGGGCCTGTATGTGCATATCCCTTTTTGCAGGAGCATCTGCAACTTCTGTCCGTACTGCAAGGTCAGATATTCCAAGGATCTGTGCGACCGATACATAGATGCTCTGCTGCGGGAGATCCACGCTGTGGGCGGTCAGCAGAGCGGTAAAAAGGAAACGAACAGCCTGTATTTTGGCGGCGGCACACCGGCCCTTGCGGCAGACCGGCTGGGAGAGATCATCGGTGCCATCAAGGAACACTTTGTTATTACCGAAGGCATTGGCGTGGAGCTGCATCCCGATAATGTCACGCCGGATGTCCTGCGGACACTGAAAACTGCAGGAGTCACCAAAATCAGCATTGGTATCCAGTCCTTCCAGACGAAGTTCCAGAGTGTTCTTGGCAGAACAAGCGTTGATATTTCTGCCATGAAGCAGGCTCTGTCCGAGGTCCCCTTTGAGACGGTTTCCATGGATTTTATCTTTGCACTGCCGAATCAGACTTTTGAGGATCTGAAGGCCGACGTTGATGCCGCATTCCAGAGCGGCGCGAACCATGTGGCGATCTATCCCTTCATTGATTTTACCTTTACCCCCAGTACCGTGACCACGATGCCCAAAAAGGAAAAGCGGGAGCTGCTGGATGCCATCACCCGATACTGTATGGATCAGGGATACACCCGCAGCTCCATCTGGACTTTTTCCAGCGAGGCCGACGCCAGATACTCCTCCATGACCCGCGATAACTTCCTCGGCTTCGGCTGCTCGGCAACCACTCTGTTGAAAGATCAGTTCAAAATCAACACCTTTTCCGTGGAGGAATACTGTAACCGAATTGCAGAAGAGAAGCTGCCTACCTCTCTGACCCTCCGCTTCACGCTGCGCCAGAGAATGATCTACTACCTGTTCTGGACGGCATACAGCACCAAGGTCGCTGCCGGTGGTTTTGAGAAGTTCTTTGGTGTGCCGCTGAAGAAGATGTACGGTGCGGAACTGAAGCTGGCAAAGCTAATGGGCTTTGTGACTGAGGAGAATGGCGTATACAGTATGACGCTGAAGGGCGCATTCTACTATCACTACTACGAAAACTTTTACACCCTTTCCTACATTGACAAGATGTGGGGAGTCATGAGAAAAGAAGCATTCCCCCAGGAACTGACATTGGGATAAGGAGCGACGATATGAAGAACAGGAAGATTTGTCCCAAGTGCAACAGCACAGACATCATCAAAGTTCCGGGCAAGGCCGGAGCATACGGTGTCGGCAATAACATTCAGACCGGATGGAGCAATTTCTCCGCTGTGCTTGTCCACCGGTATGTTTGCTGCGCCTGCGGCTACTCTGAGGAATGGATCGACAAAGAAGATATTCCCAGATTGAAGGAGAAATATGAAAACGCGTAACAAAGTAAAACTTATCACAACAATTATCTGTATGGTGCTCAGCCTGATTGCCCTATATGCATTTTGTTTTGTCGTTGAAGTGGCTCCGGTTTGGCGTGTCATTCTAATCATCATCGCTTTGGGTTGGGTTGCCTCCGGTGTCTACAACCTAAATGAGTATCGGAAAAGTGAGCGCCGGAACACATAATGCGGAGATTTCTATGACTGGCAAGAAGAAACGAACAATTATACTTGCTATTGCTGCTGTCCTTCTGGCACTCGTCGTTTGGACAGTATGGGGCAATACAGCGTTGGAACTGAATACTTACACGGTTGGCAGTAAAGAGCTGCCGGATGCATTTGACGGCTACCGTATCGCCCATGTTTCAGATCTGCACAATGCTGAGATGGGCGATGGCAACGAAAAGCTTCTTGCTGTGCTCCGGGAGGCCGATCCAGACATCATCGCCATCACCGGGGATCTGATTGACTCCCGTAATACCAACATTGAGGTTGCACTGGCATTTGCGGAGAAAGCTATGAAAATCGCTCCCTGCTATTATGTCACCGGCAATCACGAAGCACGAGTTTCTGAGTGTGCCGAGCTGAAAGCGGGTCTGGAAGCTGCCGGGGTCGTGGTGCTGGAAAATGAACGGGGGGAGATCGAGCTATCCGGCGAGACCATCACCATCCTGGGCGTGGACAATCCCAGCTTTAATACTGATTATCTGTTCGGAGATTCCGCATCAGTAGTCAGTAACACTCTGGCGGAAATTTCAACTGAGGACGATGGGTTTGCTGTTCTGCTCTCCCACCGACCGGAGTTGTTCGATACCTATGTGGCTTGTGGCGTGGATCTGGCTCTTAGCGGCCATGCCCATGGAGGGCAATTCCGACTGCCTTTTGTCGGCGGCCTGGTGGCCCCCAATCAGGGCTTGTTCCCGAAGTATGATTCTTGTTTATACACCGAGGGTAACACGAATATGATCGTCAGCCGAGGCATCGGAAACAGTATTCTGCCGTTCCGTTTCAACAACCGCCCGGAAGTTATTCTGATCGAATTGAAAGCAACCCCGAATTAAGGTTGGAGATGTTGGTATGAAAGAAATAATTATCAGTGCCGATGGAGACAGCGTCGTATATTCTGTGCCCGATGATGTGGCTAACCATCTAAGGAAATATTGTATCGAGTTTTGCGACAAGTGGATGAAAACAAGTCCTCACGCAAAGCGTTATAGAATTAAGGGAGTCTACTGCTATAACGAAGCGGATTTCATTGACTACCTGAATGAGTTTGCTTTCCCAGAGCAGAAGTCTGTATTGGTGAAAAACCTTGGTTGGACCGGTCTTGGGAAAGAACTCCCACCCGAATATCGAAACCATCCTTATTTTAACTTTTGAAGCAGTACCTCAAGGAGGCCACCAATGACCACTTATCAGAAATTTAAGAAACTGAACATCAGGCACTCTGCTATTGGTTTGGAGCAGAGCGATACCGATGTTACCTACTACTGCACTCCCAGAGATGCCGCGATCATCGGCTGGGCCGGTGTGGATGGCATCCACTACTGCACCATCCCGGAGTTTGGTGAGATGATTTTTGCGGTCAGTCCCATGAACTTCGGGGATTGTGTTCACCCCATTGCACACAGCTTCGAGGATCTTCTTCGTCTGTTGCTTTCCTGTGGGAGTATGGATGCACTGGAGCAGTGCTACGCTTGGGATGAGGAGCAGTTTAAGGCATTTCTGATCGACTGTCCTGCAACAGAGGAGCAACAGTCTGTTTTGGATGTACTTCGGACAGAGTTTAGGCTGGTGCCGTTAGAGGACGCCTTTGCCTATGTAAAGAAGCTGCAGGCTGAATTCGACCTATCTCAGATTCCCTATACGGAAGAATACTACGATCTGGATATGAATGCGGCGGCACCTGTTAGGGCAGAAGAATGGAAAGTTACCTATGACGGCGGTTTTTGGAGAAATGAAGGCAACGCAGGCATTGAAATCCCTATCCAAAAATCCTTTTGCTGGGGCGAAGAAAAGTGGTATATCCCTGCCGTGTATATCTGTGATAAAGGCCTTGTGATCGACTACTGTAAACAGGCTGATCCTGTTCAGGTAAAAGCATTTATTGATAAATGGGATTTGCTGAATGAAGGTAACAATCACTATACCAAAGAGCAACAGGAACAAATTGAGCGAGAGCATCCGTTACACACCAGCTTTAAGGGGCGTGTAACTTTGAATGGGTATAAGCTGCAAAGTGACCACAGCTGCGGATTACCGTGGATTCCGGAAAGCTGTTTGGCTGATGGCTTGCGCCGGGAGACGGAAGCAATACAGATTATGGAACACTATGGCCTGGATGTTAGCCTTGCTTGGTATATGCAGCGGTCAAGCTACCGTTGGGGCGAAGTAAACGGTCTGGATATTCAGTCTCTCACTGTTCGTATGGAGCGGCAGAGGGAGAATATCGCAGGACAGCATTTTCAGACTCCTACAGTGGGCGAAAGCATTTCCCTGACTCATCCTATGACTGGAAAGATATATACGTTGACCGTCCATGAGGTGGAGCAACAGGAGTTGCCGGAGCGTGCATTCCATGATCCCAATATGGAATACCCCAGCCATTACCTTGCGATGAGCTATTCTCTGGAGCCGGACATTTCAGGTCGGGGCTTTATGATTCAGGACTGTACCGAGGGCGACCGTCCAAGGCAGAAAAAGCGTGACCCCGACGAATTTGCACCGGTAGCTTTTTGTAATGCGGCAGTAATCGGTGTTATCGGCGGTGCTGACGGCCCCACGTCTGTTATCATGGGACAGAGCGCACCGAAGCTCCACGCAGCTTGTTCTTCTCTGCGTTTTGAGCCGATTGTGGACGATGTGGAGTGGCGCGTTGTGTTCAGCGAGAAACTGATGGACGATGTGGATGTGGATTTGATTTGAAAACAGACCTATAAGTGAGGTGCTTCTATGAAAAATCATTCCAACAGGATACTGACTGTGTTTTTTGCAGTATCGCTTGTAGTCAGCATATGATTACTTCCTATTAGGAACACTGTAAATACAAGGCTTTT